>Ga0209639_1000940_pt1 | contig 34128 bp, 17 predicted proteins | sample EPASupsiteHSE605_FD_187268 | JGI IMG/M metagenome (GOLD analysis project Ga0209639, IMG submission 187268) | Bioremediated contaminated groundwater from EPA Superfund site, New Mexico - Sample HSE6-05 (SPAdes) (version 2) | ecosystem: Environmental > Aquatic > Deep subsurface > Groundwater >... | reverse complement strand
AAAGAAAAAAGCCAAGGACAAAGCTCCTTCCACCACAGTAAAATGGAAACTCAATATTCAGCAAGCATAGAAATATGCTCACTTTTCATTTTTAAAAAATAAAAAAATTAAAAATTTTTGTAGTAGGTTTAAATTTTTGTAGTAGGGTAAAATCATGGCCTATATTAGGAATTGATAAACTAGATTCAAATCACGATTTTTTTTATTTATATAAAGAGAATGATTATATGCCCATATATATTTAAGGACGTGTGACAGAACCCATATTAATTTGGGCTTTTGAGTTCATTTTAACACCATCAAAATAGATATTGATCTGAGGGGGGTTGTTTGGATCATCAGAGTCGGAGTTGTCTTCTTTACAACATACTTTCTTTATGCATACAATAACTGATGTCAAAAAAGTAATTAGGGCAGTACCATATGCGGAAATTTTTCCTACATAACTTTGAATAAATGAATCAAATGTTGAATTCGTTTGTTTTGGATGTTCTGTTGTAACCTGGGTTGGTGTTAATGAAAAGCCTGTGAAGGGTATATCAGCATTACAATGAAGAGAATTGAAGAATTGTATCTGATATGTCATTCTATTGATAAATGAATTGTTTGTTGCTGTTGATACAGATATATTGCTAGAGACTGATGAAGATGAATGATCAATGAAAGAATGAGACACTTCTAGAGAACCTGAAAATACACAGAATAGATAGTTTTGATTATTATGGAATATGCAATACATCATATTTCTTGATCCTTCTCCACCGACAGTTACAACTCCATCATGAGGACTGTTGTTATGAACAATGTTAGCAAATGACATTGATATTGTTCCTGACTCAGAATAGAACAATATGCAATTGCTATTTGATACAAGGTTGTTTGAGAAAGTACAGTGTAAACTGGAGTATGAGAATGGAGCAGCAAAAGCAATAATACATTCATAACCTTTGTTCATTGAACTGTTGGTGTTAACAAATCTCTGATTGCCATCGATAAAGATAATAGAAAACGTTCCGATTAAAATATAAGAGCAATATGATATTGATTGATACTCCATTTGATTCACATGAGAAGCTCGAAGATAGGCGAAATTATAGCGTCCAAATAAGCCACAAGAGCACATGTGAGCACATATCATTCTGAGATTTGAAACTTGGGAATAGAAGTAAATTGCACCTCCATCTTCTGAACAACAACAAAAATAGAACATTGAGTATTCGATATTCATTGAGAAAAACCCTTCATCTACATATATCACCCCACCTTTTCCGGAATATTGAGAAGATCTGGAGAAGAAACAATCAGAAACATTAACTTTGTTTCGGTAATAAGACCTTCCTTGACTTACATTTTCAAATTGGCATCCATAAGCAACACTCAAAACAATATTATTGTGTTTTATATTATGAACAAATGGGGTAAATTTCATTTTATCAAAAAACTTTGTAAATGTGTCTAAGACAGATATTTGGTGTTTTGTGCCATTTTGATTGCTGATATAACTATGTACAATAAATATTACAGCTACAATCTTTAAACAAAGCAATCTGCAAAAAGAAAAACAAGAACTTTTATCATTGTTTTCTGACTTTCTCCTAGTTTTGGGTTCTTTTTTTAAGAATATTCGAGGGAAACAAGAGAAAAATGGGATTTTTTTTTGAATCTCGAAAAACTGACTATGTCCAAATAGATTTAATACAAGATGTATTATTCTTATATTATATTTTATAAATAGTAGATAATTAAACTTGAATATTGCCATAAAGATAGAGAGAATCCAAATCCCAATACTCTCATACATTATATTATCCTTTTCAAATATTACTTTCAACAACAATAAAAATATAAATATGCATGTTGCATTTTTCCAAATGTTTCTTGTTTTGTCATATTGATAACAAAAAGAGTCCTGTAATCTTAATAAAGTGTCAGCAATATTTTTTGCCCTTGAAGAAGGTGCTGATTTTGAGAGAAACATCCCCATAACCATTTTGGAAAAGTGGCTTAAACCACTTTTTCAGGTTTTTCAATATATTATCTTAAATAACCGAAATTCATGGCATTTTTTAAATATTTACAAACAAAAGTGGTTATTGGGATTAACTTTTTTGTGATGAAGAAACAGAAAATAATAACCTTGGGAATTTAGGAATAAATATACTTGATTTTAATAGATGAACATTGAATCAAAAATTTTTGTCAATTAGCTGGATTATCATCTTTCCACGACAATGGAATTCTCCTTTTTCCAATTAACTCGAATGATTGTTCAACAAATCATATAAAAAATTCGAATTTAAATTCAATGATCTTCTTTACAAAAAGTGTAGTTGAATAATTCTTTTAATTAAATTGTTCAAAATGTATTTTTTGTTCCAGGGTGTTTGTAGTTGTTGCCCTTTTAGTTCCATTAGTGCTGGAAGGTCATACTCTACGGTAACAGATTTGATTATTAATGATTGTGCATTTTTCAGATTTGAAGAGTTTTCTTCACATGGAGGTGTTATATATGCCACAGGAAATTGCCGCTTGAATATAACGAAAACTATGTTTGTACGCTGCATGGTTTCTGGAACAGCATGGGGTGGGGCAATTTATTTTTCTTCTTCGGAGAGTTGCTATATGTCATCAATTTGTGCCTTTGGATGTTCTTGTCCAAATGATGGTATTTTCTGCTATTTATATGCTCCTATTTCAAAAGATTTGGATTTGACCTATATATCAGTGACTTCTTGTTCAGAGAAGCGAGTAGGCTTGTTTGGGTTAAGGATTGACTATGGTAATCAGAACATTCAATATTTGAATTCTACAAATAACAGAAACATGAACACAGCAGGAATTCACTTTGAGTATCCATATACTTTGGTTTGTAGTTATTGTTCTTTTGTTGATAATGATAGCACATATATTAATATTCAGTTTTATGGAACCGGAAATAGTAGGTTATTCACAAAGTGCAATGTTGTTAATAGTACTCAGGATGATTCTTATGGTTGTTTTTACATATCTGGATCAGGAACTTATGTAATTACATACTCTGTAATTTTTAATAATGCATATTACTTGTTTTATGTGAATTCTGGAGGATTAACTGTTTCGTCATGTTGTATTGATCATCAGCTATCTCAATTATCATATGGTTCATTGGTAACACAGTCTTTATCAATGTTTAAAACCCAATTAATTGATTACCTATTTTTTGCAACATTTTATTGCGAAGGAAAAGCCAATTTAGCGACGAGTTTGCCACATTATTGCTTTTATAGTTCAATGATAACCATTTTCTTCATCATATTGGAACAATGAGCTTTGGTGGTCTCATAAACACAATGCACCATATACTGACACTTCACTTATATGAACTATTCTCGGAAATCTAGAAAACAAGGAGCATTTCAACATATATATTCCCACATCTTCATTTTCTATAATTAATCATATCATTAAAGTGTATTTTCCCACAATATCTAAATGGTGGGTTTCAATTATGGATTAATGTGCCTACTAACAATCAAGCCAATACTATGGAACAAATGACATATAGAACCCCATTTAAAAACAATATTTCTATTTTTCTATTTCTATCTTTTTAACTCTCTAGACTCAGACAAGACTTGGTATACTTTTAATGTCAGCAGGGAGTGTTTTAGAAAAAAAGAATTACCTTAATAATCCAGTATTCTTTAGCCAAATTAAGCATCCTAATAGCGATTTTATTAGTTTGAATTGTATTACAGCCTTTTCAATTCCAGATGACGATATGTCATCAATTGTTTTTAATCAAAGTCTTGTTAGCTCTCTTTTACAAGAAAATCCAAATATTCACGAAATGGAATTTTTATCTGTTTTGTTTGGGTTCAATGATTTAATGTGTTCTGTAATTGATGTCAAGAATATTGTGTTAGTTGCTCGAAAACTTTTTTCTATTGGCTTTTTCGCTCCACAAATATTGAAATCAAATAGTTTTTCCTTTATTGATGAAGTAGAAATCCTTATCAATAGCATAATTAGTGCTTACTCTTCAAGGAAAGATATATGTGGTATATGTACATCATCTGTAGGGTATATTCTCTCCCAAATATCACCAAAAATGAAGGAATTAAATGTTGAAATGGAATGCTTTAGCTATTTTACCAAAATTATCCAACAAGCCCAAATTCTATTTCGTCTCTCATCATCATATGCTGATAACTCAATGTCATATTTTCAAGAATTCTTTATGAATCTTTTGTATTGTTTTAAATCAGATACAAATCTTAATGAAAGTAATACTATACTTTTTACTGAATCTATAAAGATTCTTTCTGATACCATATCTCTCCCACCAGTGATTACTTATAATTATATTGCGTTGATTGATCATATGCTCAAACTTTTACCTCATGATATTACTTCAAGTATTCCAATTAACATCTCCATACCATTATATATTCTTCTTTCTAAAATACCAACAAAATTTGGTCCATCTATATCGTTTTTACTTGATGAACATAGCATTTATCTGATAACCAAGTATATTAAATACTGTCTTCGGTCAATGTCCATTCATAGTGATAATACAAAAAATCCAACTATTCTTAATGAAAAATATACGCCAAAAAATGTTTTAGAGTCTGATTTGGTAGAGTTGAATTTTTTTAACTCAATATTGAGTGAAACTGTGTTATACAAAATTGACACACCTTCAGGTATTACTCCTTCGACAAAAATGTTTGATAAGTATCCTGAAATCAATTTAATTATTCAGGCAACATTAAATCTGTGTCGCCATGGTGGGCAGGAATCTACAATATCATTTTTGCGATTTTCTTTAAATGATTCTCAAGAAAACAGTGTTTCTTTCTTAACTTTTTTGGTCTTGATCATTAGATCATATATTTCTTCCGGTTTTCAACAGTCAATAGGGAGTCTTTCAGAATCTGGTATTTTTGACACAATTCTTAAGATGGCATTTCGATCACCAATGAATGATGAACTGTGCAACTTTGTTGGAGATGTAATAGTGTTTTCATTATCACATTCTGATTCCTGCTACCCATTTGTTAAAATACTTTTTGAGCTATATGAAGATTTATTATCTGGTTTTGGAAAATCAAATTGTCTTAATAGGATTATTTGTCACGTTACAACAATATTCCCAAATTATATTTGTGAATTATTTAAAGATCAATATTTTGATCAGCGAATTGCCAATTTACTCCTATTTTTACAAAATTCTCATTTCTTAGCTCACCATTTTAATAATTTAGATCAAAAGCAAAGAATTGAAAAAACTAGAATTGATTTATTATCATTAATTAATGTTTTTACTGCTACTTCAATAGTTAGAGACTTTTTTTTAACATCTGAAGTGTTTATTGATTCATTAATAAGGCATTCATATGAACTAGGGATTTCAAAGATATCCTTTTTAATCATTTCAAATGCCCTGTCTTATTGTGACTCAAAATCCCTTTTTATGGAGAAAATATTCTCACATTTTAACCATCTTTTATTACAGTTTAAAAATGGTAAATTATCTTATCATTTCTTAAATCAACTCATTCTAGTAATTCTTAATAGTGAATTTGAGAATAATTCCGTTGAATTAGCTACAATGCTAATTAATAATCAATTTGCTGAACTCCTTGTTAAATGTGTCATTACATCATCTGATACAAGTGATATGTTCTACTTACTCAGCTTAGCCTCAAAATTATCAAGGATGAAAGGCCTTTTTCGTGAATTTATGAGTGATATTGATATGTTTCAGATGATAATGCCCACAATTAAAAAGATTTATAATCAAAATGGAGAAAGTAGTATTATCAATCATTTATGGTCAATTGTTTTTGAATCAAATGTTACCCCTGACAAAAAAAGGAGTATTAAGAATGCTTCAGCCTTGTCATTGATTTTCGAGCTGCTCAAGAATAATATCAAACTTTTGGGAGATTTTCTGGTTTATATTGATGAGTGTTGTGAATTTGATCCCCATTCAGCTTTGGAAGTTAATAATAGTGACTTCCCAACAATACTAATCAATGAGATCATATCTTATAGAAATTTGGATTATATTCCAGAAGTATTTGCTCCAATGATACGATTATTCTCATTTTTATCTCAGTATTCCATTAAGGTTAAAGATATAATTCTCCTTTTTCAATCTTTGACTCTAACTCAAAACCAAACAAGGCCAATATGGACTGAAGATATTCTAAAGTCAATATTGTTAATTTTTCAAACACCATACGATGCTCCTTCGTCTTTTTTCTGTTTAAAAGGTAAAGAATCGTCTCTTATTGTTCCAAAAATTGATATTGCAGGTACAATTTCTTCTTTTTCTTTTTTTATTGATATTGAGTTGGTTGGAGATCCGAATGGAGATTTATTCAGAATTGAATTTGGTGATAATAGAAATACATTAGTCATTTCTTTGCATGATAAAAACATATTATTCTCGATATCTCAAGAAAAAATCAATTCTAATGGATCTTTTGATTATTCTTTTCCATTGAATTCTTGGATCAGGCTTTGTATCACATATAGCAACTCCCAAATGAGTCTATATGTGCATGGAAAAAAACAAGGAGCTATTGTGGTTCCAAAACTAATGATTTCTGGCACAATTGATAGTTGCTTAATCGCATCAGGACTAAAATCTAACATTGGTCTTTTTGGTTTTATGAAGATATGTTTACCAGAAGCCCTAATTAAATTACTATCATCATTTCCAAGAACTCAAGTTACCTCATTTCTTCCGCCCGAATCTTATGATTATCCCGATGCGTTTTCTCCCCTATTTGATGGTAAGATTTCTAATAATCTTTTGTTTATGTACTCTGCATCGGTTTCAAAAATTAACACTTGTCCTAACCTCTCTTATGTCTATCAAAAAGAAATTCCTCTTGATACCAAAGGATGTCTATTGTTTGGTTACTCACCACCCGCCAAAGAAATACTTGGTTCAATTGGAGGAGCAATTAATTTTTTGCCATTGTTTGGGAATCTTGATTCTCCCATCAAGAATCCAAGTGGGTCTTTCCAAGAAAACCATTCATCCTTTCTTCCTTTTGTGTTAATGGTTTTAGATTCCGTACTTTCAGGATCAGAAATGTTTCAGAAGCGCTTCTATGAGATTTCTGGGTTCTCGATAATATCATCTCTTCTCTCAAGATCTCGTTTGTTTCATATTAATAGTCATATTTTGGTGCTTCTCAAAAGAATGTTCAATAATATTTCGTATGCTCCATTGCTTATTCATATGATAGATTCTGTTTTTCTAGATGTAAGATTATGGATTTATCTTCCAATAAGCATGCAGCTAGGTTTTTATGATACTATGATTGATTGTATCAACAAAATGGATTTCGCTCAAATGAGAGATCTTTTTAAAATTGTTACTTTTCAGAGGATAATTTTCACCATCAAAACATGTTTTTGGGACTCTTTCTCCAGTAAGACATTATGCTTATTTGATAGACCAAAACTTGATCCAGTAACCAAAATTATTGAAGCAGAAAGACCTTCTGATTTATCGAATTCAAGAGGTAAGCTCTGGGAGCTCGCAACATTGTTGGTTGAAAATGCATTTTCTAGTTCTGCTTCAAATGCATTACTATTTTTTGCTACTGATGTTTCCGATCCAAATCTTGCATGTGAAACATTGTTTTTTTTGATTAAAATGCTAAAAAGAGAGAATTCTCAATTCATAAGTTCCCTTTCAAAAGAGATATCTTTTGAATTGTTCTTTCCTCTCCTTTTATCATCAGATATAAGGTATCCAATTCTATGCTTACATGTCTTGCTATCATTTTATAATATTGATCTCAAGTATAATTGTTCTTTTTTGTCTCCATATTGTTTTATGGATTGGATTGGATTGATATGTCTGGTTCTGACCCCTCAAGTTATTTCTGTTGAATTTTCTAATGTGATTTTTGGATATTTATGTGGTTATCATTTTGCTGATGATTTGACACCCCCATCTCCCGAAGAATTACTGAAAAATGGGAAATATGAAGGAGAACCAAAACTACTCTCTTTGGCAATCATGTCAATTGCTCATATGAATACATCACAATCAATTGTTTATTTTCAGATCCTTCAAACAGCTGTATTATATAATCCTTGTTATTTAGCGAATTCAGATGACTATTTTATTTGTTTGTTACAATACCTGGTTTCTCAAAATTGCTCTCCTCAAAAATTTGATGTGTCTTCAAAGTTATGTCTAGAAATTCTTGTAACCATGCTTTATGCAAACCTTCAAAAGGGTATTTCTGACATTGAAAAAGTACCAATTTTTATAGAACTTTTAAATTATAGGACAAACAATGATTACTCTCATATTTGTCGATCAGTTTTCATTGAGTTTTTGGATTATTACTGTAAAAGTGATAGTTATAAGCAAACAGAAAAAATATTATGCGAATCTGTACGAGTAATATTTATGTATTTATTTGCAATATCTAGTAACTCACCATTCTTCGATCCATTTAATGGAAAAAGCAAAGAAAACACAAAAATGACTTATCAGGAGCTTTCCCAGATTAAAATTGGAGGTGAATATCCAGATCTTCGTTTCATATACGGGACAAGAAGTAAACCTGATGGTACATGGCTGGATTATGAAATTGCTGATGCCCTACTGGGTACTATATCGAAAACAGGCTCAATCTTTTCATTAAAATGGGGACTTTTTTATTCAAAAAGCATAGATATATATCTTCATTATGCCTTTGTTCTCTCTATTGGTCTACAGCACAGTCCCCATTTTTCTGTATTCATGAAGCACATTAGGCCATTGACTAATCAAATTCCAACAGATGGTAAAACATCTGATTCACAGATAAAATCGTTTTTAAGCTATATGGCAGGGTTGATACGTGTTTACATGCAAACAGATAGATCACATGCATCTCACATATATTTACAAGAAGATACTGCAGCATTTAATAAGATATTACAAAAAGAATTGAAACAGAAGATTAAATGGGGAAATTCCATAGACTCATTTGATAGTTGCTTTAAGTCAAGAGGATATCACTTTGCACATATAATCATTGAGATGTTTTCTGGTATTGAAAATGAGATTTCTGATATGGTTATCGAATTTGAGAAATATGTACCAAAATTGCTAAATAGTTTGCTTAACCTAAACACTAAGATTACACAAAACTTTCATACTCTAAATAGTATGGGAAAGAGTCCATTATTAAATAAGAAACGTCAACAAATACAAGGACAATTAATTCAATTTGTAGCAACAATGAGAAATAAGCATAGTAATTCTCTAAAATCTTATCGATTATTATTTAACGAATTATGTAGTGAGAAAGGGCCTTGGTCGCCTCCAGAGATGATATATAATTATCATTGGAAACTTGATACAATATATCAAGAGTCTTTGAGAAGGGGAAGAATGAAGATTAATAAAAAATTTAAGGATCATAAAGATGCTTCATTGCTCAGAGATGTCGGTAATGTGCAAAATGTTCAAGCTTTATATCAAGACCATCTGAAAAAGAATCGAATTTCTTCTTTTGGAAGTGATTCATCATTTGTTTTTAGTGTTTTAGATGATGAGGAACCAATAAATGATATAAATCAAAATGATGAAAATCTGGGTGTGATTATGAAGATAGAAGCGAAATTGGTTACAATTTCTCGTGTTTATAGTGGCTCCCTTCTAATTACAAGGGATAGCATCATATTTGATTCTATCGAGCAATCAAAATATGTTAAGATAGAGAACTCTAAGATAACTCATATATTCTTCAGAAGATATCTCCTTTTAGATACCTCAATTGAAATATTTTCCAAATCAAAGAAAAGCGTGTTTTTCGATTTGGTCGAAGGGCAGAGAATGCCATTTGTCAAATTACTGAAGAAACTAAGTCTCCCATCTATTTCTTTTCTCCAAATGAATTCTTCAGATATAATTCAGCTTGTTCAAACTGCTACAGAAAAATGGTGTTCTGGTGAGATGAATAATTTTGATTATTTGATGAGTCTTAATCTCTATTCTGGCAGAACCTACAACGACTTATCACAATATCCTGTCTTTCCGTGGGTTTTATCAGACTACACATCTATTGAGCTTGATTTGTCTAGTCAGAATTCTTACAGAGATCTTTCTTTGCCAATTGGTGTTTTGAATCCTGAGAGGCTTTCAGTAATGGAAGAAAGAATGAACAGTTCAGAAGAGGACTCTAAGTATTTATATAGTTCATTTTATAGCTCTTCTGCAGTTGTCTTAGGATTTCTGATACGTGTTGAGCCTTTTACATCTCTTCATATTGAACTTCAAAGTGGGAGGTTTGATATTTCCGATAGATTGTTTCATTCTATTCCAAGAGCATGGGAAAGCGTTAAGAATACACCAATGGACTTCAGAGAGTTAACGCCTGAGTTTTATTATTTTCCAGATTTTCTTGTGAATTCTAATGAGTATGATTTAGGAAAGGTTGCCAAAGCACATGGGGATGTAGAGTTACCTCCATGGGCATCTTCACCATATGATTTCATACGTAAGAACAGAGCTGCTTTGGAATCTCCTATCGCGGCTGAAAAACTTCCAAGGTGGATTGACTTGATTTTTGGGTGCACATCAAGAGGATCTGGAGCTGTTTCAGTGAATAATATGTATAATCCTAATTTTTTTGATGAAATCATTACTCCAACAATTAGAAAAGATCAAACAATGTGTAAATTCATCCAAGAATATGCTGCATGTTTTGGTATGGCGCCAAAACAAATTTTTAGTGAACCACATAAATCAAAAAAGTACACAATAATTGATTTCTACCCCTCTCATAAATATACAATGATTGCCCAATCTAACAATTCCATCATTTCCATTGAGTACTCAAGAACCACAATCACATCAATTTCTAGTTCGTTCGAAGTATTGAGGATTGATCCAAATACATATGAGTCTCAATCTTTTTGTTTACCTCGAAACTGTGAAATTCAACCAAGTGAAACATACAAATACTCTCAGCTTTGTCAATCATCAAATAATTTTATAATATCTTCAACACCATGGGATACATCAATAATGCTATTCAGAATTCAAAATTCGCTTCAAACATTATATAATAAGCGACCCCATTCAAGAAGGATATCATCCACAGCAATAAGTAGCAGTTTCTTTGCATCTGCTTCAAATGATTGTACTATGATGTTATGGAGACTAGAGAATAAATCTCCACAAGTTCCCCACTATGTTTTGACAAAACATAATTCTCCAATCCAATGTATTAATCTCAACGAATCCCTTGACATATCAGTGAGCTGTTCTTCAAGTGGGTTGATAATAACAACATCTCTGATAAGTGGACAATTTCTTAGATCAAAACAAACATGTAATGGGAAGCCACTCTGTGTATCCACAACAAACAGTGGATTGATTATTATAGGGTATCAAAAGTCAATTAATGTATTTGACCAGAATCTGAATGACATCGGTTCATTTTCTTTTGAGAACCGAGATGTGTCATTTTGCAAAGGGATTAATTGGGGAAATGGAGTTGATTATGTGTTTTTGGCTTTCAAATCAAAGCAATTACTTATCCTCAGCATTCCTGAATTCAAAATTATATGGGAAGAGGATTCTACAGATTTTGTGGTTACATCCTGCGATTTCAGCCAGCATCCTAGAAGAGAACTCGTGATTGGTACAATGTGTGGAAAAATCATACAACTATCTATAGAATAAATGGCGGAATTTTAAGCTATTCTCTTTATTATATTATACTTGGTGTCATTGTATGGAGGGTAACGCAAAGAAACATCAATCAATGTTCCATGCCTTAAAACTGGCTTCAGATGGCTCAAAGAGTAAATTCCAGCTTTTCCATGATACTGACCCATGCCAGAATTACCAACTCCACCAAATGGAGCATTTGGAGATGATACATGAAAAGTAGTATCATTCATCATAATTGCACCTGATGATGTTTCATTGACAAATCTTTGGAATAACGATTCATCATTACTAAGAACATATAATGCTAGAGGCTTTTCTCGTTCATTTATGAAAGAAATTGCTTCATCAGGGCCGGATACTTTCATAAATGGAATTATTGGGCCAAATATTTCTTCAGTCATCATTTGAGAATCGAGATTAGGAGACTCAACTAATGTAGGGCCAATATAAAGCCTATCACGTGAGCGATATCCCTCAATCACGTTGATTCCTCCACTAGTTTCAATCAGTTTCTGAAGACGGTCAAAATGCCTTGGACTTATAATATGCGTAATATTATCATTATATCGAGTGTGATCACCAAAAAACTCGTGTATAACATTAACCATTTCCTGTCTAAACTGAGGTAGAATATCTTGGTGAACCATGACATAATCAGGGCATACACATGTTTGTCCTCCATTGAAAAACTTACCAAATGCAAGCCTCCTACAGCATTTTTTCAACGAAACATTCTTGTCGATATAGACAGGGCTTTTTCCTCCCAATTCGAGCAAAACAGGGGTAAGATGCTCAGCAGCAGCTTTCATCACAAGCTTTCCTATAGCAGGAGAACCTGTGTAAAAGATAAAATCAAATCTACATTTCAATATCTCATCACATATTGAAGTTGGCCCACAAACAACTCTCACTGCAAGTTGATCAAGGTACTTGGGGAATATTTGATGATAAAGTAATGCGCAGGCCGGTGTATTGCTTGAAGGTTTGAATAAACAGCAGTTACCTGATGCGAGGATTGGTAAAAGGGTAGAAAATCCTAGAAACACTGGGTAATTAAAGGGAATAAAATCACACACAACCCCATATGGTTCGAATACCAACTCCGTTGTTCCAGGGTATAGTGCTAATGGGTTTGAAGCATTTTTAGGATAAAGCCAGCTTTCTAACTCATTGATTGTATGCTTAATCTCAGAAGTAACATTTTTCACAAGCAACCCCGCTTCATATTTATGACTTCCCATGTCTTTGCCCATTGCTGCAATCCATTCATCCTCATGTTCTTCAAGGGCTTTCACTAATCCATTAAGCTGCTTCATTCTCCAAGAAAGAGGCTTAGTAGTCCCTGTCTTGAAATATGACCGCAAATCATCAACGATTTGTGGTATCTCATCAGGCTGAACAAAATGATTGGTCATTTGTGATGTCATAATTGATTTTTTAATTAAAATATGATCGGAATTACGGAACATTACAAACGGTTTCGATTAGCCATCAATTATCGTTTTTTTTCCCATTCTATTTACAAGTTTTCAATTTATAGTTTTGTATTTCTGAAGAAAACGATAATAGATTTTGGGTTTGATTTTGAAAATTAAAAGGTGTATTGGGTCTAACAAGCCTGGAGGCAATAGAACAGGGTGGCTCAATGAATATACCATGAAAATTGCCATTCATTTTTATCAAGATTTCATCCTGATTGATCAAAGAAGGCATCCAAATGCTCGACATTATTATTGTAAAACAATTGGCCAAACTGACAACAATTAAAAAAACTGAAATTTGAACTTTTAGATTGCGTCATATGACTGTCCAAATGTTGTACTCTTTCCACATGTGAAAACGAAAGCAGTGCCTGCCTTGAGATTAAGGTAGAACTCGGACCAGAATCCACTATTTGGTAATTCAACAGTGCCTGAGATGGTGTATGTTACAAATGTACCAATTAATAGGTAGAGGATTACAATTGTGAAAGTAACTGAAAGGAATATAGCTCCACCTGTTGTAGACTTGGTATGAGTCTGTGGTTCTCTTGGGCAAACAATTTGTGTATGGGCGTAAACAATCATAACATTTTGTGGTGTCTTAGTTCCTGTTTCATCAAATGTAACCTGTCCGGCAGGAACACTTGTATTGCATTGGAACATGAAATGGATTTCATAACCACCATAGCCACCTTCATAATTAACTGAAACACCATGCTCGATATTATCATCAATCAATTCGAAAATGAGGTTGTATCTAGCATCACCAACTGGGAAACATTCGGGATTGTGACCATTTGCAAAGCACTTCCATGCATTTGCAAGTCCAAATCCGGGGCAGTCATAGTTGTCTGGACAATGAGTTTGTGCAAATGGGGAAAGATAAATATCGTTGATTTCAAAGTGCTTTCCGTATCCCATATAAACTGTCTCAATAACATGTGATGGAAGCTCTGAAAGATCAAGAATAACTTGCTTTCCATTAATGATTGGAGACTCATAACGATAGCTAACAGTCTTCTTGGGATCGAATCCAGGAGTTGGTGTAGCAATGGGTATGTTTGGTGTGTCAAATTGATGAGGACAGACAAGCTCGGTTTCGGATGAATATTCGAACTCTTGGCCAGCCATACCAGCATGGAATGTAGCATAACTTTGAAGGTTGGAAATTGTTGATGGATTCATTCCTGGATGGCATGAAATACGGAAATTGGCACCGGTGCCAAATCCACCTTCATATGCTAGCATTATACCAGAAGAAAGGTCATTTGGATTCAAAACCCTCATGCCTACTCCATAGTTCTTATAAGCTGATGGATGGCAATAATGGCGACTCTTTTCATCGTACCAGCATGACCATGCATTGGCTTCGCGGAATTCAGGATCACAATACCTTCCCTCAGGGCATGGTAAAGTATTCCATGGAGCAAACTCGGTATAAAGCTCACCTGTCTTTCCTCTTGAAGTGAGAATGAGATCATGCTTGAAAGGTGTTTGGTCAATCAAGTTCAATGCCATGTAAACGAAATGGGTGCTGTTGTGATGGAAGAAAAATGGATTGGGTGATGGGAATGGAGTTGGGGTAGGAGTTGGGCCATGTGGTGGAACATTTGGACGGAGGCGTTCTGGGGGAACTGGAGTTGGACCTGTACCTTGGGCACAAACACCAGCTGATCTACCAGTAATTTTCAATGTTTGATCAACAATCTCGGCTTCGTTGTCGATTTCAATAACTCCTGTGGTAAGAGATTTATCACATCTAAGGGCAATGATAGAGCTTCTCTTAAGATCGGCAGGATATGTAACAGACATTCCAGCCATAATATATCCTTCTGATAACTCTGCAGTGTGATTGTATTTAAACAAACCATAGCCAACACAATTAAGCTTTTGTCCTAAAATGGCAGCTTCTTGTTCACATAACCAGACAGTTGCATCTTCATCGCCTTCACATTGGAAACCGTTTGGACATCCAACTGCTCCGCATGGTTGATAAATTAAATCTCTCTTCATATTAGGGAATGTGTTAGTAATTTTGATTGGCTTACGAATGCCTTCAACACCTTTGTTATACTCAAGAAGGTTCATATCAAGGACCCAATTCTGATCAGTAAACCTATGATGGCAAGCATCACCAGATGGAGGATGAGGTATTGGAATCTTTGTAACACAAATATCTTGAGAATCTATTTCCATTTTCATATACTTGCCTTCAGTAAACTTTGACGCATATACAGGCATTTCTAAGTAACCTTTGGGATAGAATTGATCGCAGTTATAGACTATTTCAACCATTCTATCTTCAGTTGGATGATGAATAGTATGGACAATACCATGGTACTCATCTCCATTAAGCTTTATGTCAACTTTATCATTTTCAAGACCATAACTGGTACAGACATCAATAGCAGATCCACTAACATGGCAAATCCATGCTGATGACTGTAATTCGTTACATTTAGCGCCATATGGACACATTGAGCGGCCACATGGAGTATAAAAGAATAAGAAGACTTCTGATTGATAAACAAAAAGAGATCTTATACCAACAGGTCCATTGTTAAGCTTCTCTAAATCGATAGAAATACCAGTCAGGTTTGAAGCTTCAATTCTTGATTGGAATTGACAATCAGGGCTAAATGATGGAGATGGGGTTGGGGTTGGAACACCTTGCTTTGGACATCCATAAATTGTTTCATACTCTAAAACAAGACGAGCATTATTGCCAAATGTATCAAGTGTTACTGTTGGATTAACATTTGGATCTCTGTTGGAGGGATTACAATGGAAATTGTGTACAACCTCAAATTGAATGTAGTACATTTCAGACTCTTTGTATGGAAGACCATCGGCAAAGTAAATCAAACCATCTGTTAAGTTGTGTGGAAGCTCTGGCTTATAGTCAAAATCAGTGTTATATGCTATATCATGACAAATCTCTTTATCGTCATAACAAACCATTGCAGATGTACCAAAACCAAGTGCTGCATATGATGGAACTTCTTCAGCAGTCAAATCTGTGCAAAGCTTCACATAATAGGAAATATTAGCACGGCTATCCCTAATAACTTTTACAGGCCTATTAATGGCCATGTCTGTCATATCCCAGCGGGAATCTGCAATTGTAACCCTGCAATTTCCCCTAGAAATCGGAAAACCATCAACTGTGTTCTTAAAATTGCGGACTTTTCGAAGAGCGAGTAAAAGCAGAAACATAAATAAAAGTGACACATATGATGTGGTGACTGTTCTCAATTTTCCTAGAAAAGTGGTTTTTCTCAGATTTTCTTAACCGTTATCTCAATGTTTTGAATAATTCATTAATAAAACGATTATTTACGATGATGTAAAGCAATTTACTGATCCAATTTCACCTCACTTTCGGGTACATCTTGATTTATAGGTTCATTAGATTTTTCTTTTGGTTTTGGAGACTGAGATTGTTTCACATTTGGCGGGAGAAGAGGAGGAAGTTTCTTGTCATCGTGAGTAACAGCTTTCCTCGACACTATTCCTCTTGTTGTAATCAAGAATGAATCGCTTGTTGCTTCTTTTCCCACTCGTTTCTTTTGAGTTGGCTTGGATTTCAATACATTGACTCTATTCTTGCCTGATTCTTCCAAAAGATGCAATTGTGATATAAGAAGATCCCTCTTAAGTGTCCTTGATTCATGGAATTTTCCTATTTCCATCCTATTCTTGGTTAGAAGCTTGTTCTTCGCAATTCTATAGTCTTTGTTGAGCTTACTTTGTGCTTCTTTGATTTCTTCTGCTTCTAATGCATCTGCTTCGATTTTTCTGAGTTGAGCATCATCAAAATGGCCAGCTAGTGCAAGTGTTCTTGCTGTTTCCCTCAATTCAATTAGCTTTTTGGAAATCTTGCGATATTTTTCTGGCATTTCTTCTCTCCATTCTCTCTCAAACTCTTCCTGCTCCTTATTATGTTTCCCTTCTATTAATTTCAGTTTTTCACTTGTTTCTTCATCAAATTCTTTTATTTTGGCTTCAAATCTGAGTGTTAGTTAAACAAAGAGTGAATGTGCCAAAAGGCCACTCACATATAAAAACATACACTATCCTCTTCTGTTCAGCCTGTGATGATAGATTTTGATTTAATGCCAATGAATTTTGGTTCTTTAGATTTCTAGTTTGGTGTTCGGCTTTGCATGCTTCAAGCATAGCAGAGACTTGCTTCGCTTCTAAATAATCTTCCTTATTCATGCACTCATTTTTAAACCTAAATAAATAAGATGCGAAATGAGGGAATTCTGCATCGCTAATAAAATCAAAAGACCGCTTGGAAATAACTTGTTTTCGCATTTCTTCACATTGTTCATCTGTTAATTGAGTATCTTGTTGAACTTTAACTGGGCTTTTATTCTCAGTTTTGGAACCACTGTCAACATTGGTTCCTGTTGACTCTGTAGTGCTAACTGATTCTTCCGACATTTAAAAACGTTAATTGATAGAAAATAAACATTATCAAAAAGTGGATTATTCCTTCTATTTTCTACCAAGTTCCCATCACACCCTGAGCTTGATAACATATTCATAAACAATTTCTTGAATGTGGTTTTTAATGCTCTTCTGGCTTTTTTTCATCTTTACTCTTGAGGAATTCAACAATATTCCATTTCCTTTTCTTTAGTTCTTCTGAACAATTTCTCCTAATATCACTAGCTGTTTCCAATGGTGTTCTCCCTTTTTTATCTTGTGCATTTAAATCAGCATTTTGATTAACTAGATATTCAACAACATTAAGATGACCATTCCAAGCAGCCCTATGAAGTGGAGTATCATCAAATTTAAAAACTCAACCCAGATATTTCTTGCATTTATATCAGCCTTTTGATTAACTAGATGTTCAACAACACTAAGATGATCATTTTCAGCAGCATAATGAAGAGGAGTTTGATTATTCTCACCTTTTGCATTTATATCAGCTTTTTGATTAACTAGATATTCAACAACACTAAGATGACCATTATAAGCAGCTAAATGAAGAGGAGTCCAATCATCTTTATTTTTTGCATTCATATCAGCATTTTGATTAACTAGATATTCAACAACACTAAGATGATCTTCTCTAGCAGCATAATGAAGAGGAGTCCAAGAATCCTTAGTTTTTGCATTTATATCAGCTTTTTGATTAACTAGATGTTCAACAACACTAAGATGATCTTCTCGAGCAGCATAATGAAGAGGAGTCAAATCAACATTGTTTTTAGCATTTATATCAGCTTTTTGATTAACTAGATGTTCAACAACACTAAGATGATCATTTTCAGCAGCATAATGAAGAGGAGTTTGATTATTCTCACCTTTTGCATTTATATCAGCTTTTTGATTAACTAGATATTCAACAACACTAAGATGACCATTTTTAGCAGCCAAATGAAGAGAAGTCATATCATCACTCTCACCTTTTGCATTTATATCAGCTTTTTGATTAACTAGATATTCAACAACACTAAGATGACCATCTCTAGCAGCTAAATGAAGAGGAGTAAAACCATTTTTATTTTTTGCATGTATATCAGCTTTTTGATTAACTAGATATTCAACAACACTAAGATGACCATTTATAGCAGCATAATGAAGAGGAGTAGCTAAAAATAATATATTATAACAAAGTCAGACTTGCACTCAATATTTGCACCTTTGCTCACTAAATATTCAACAACCAGAAGATGTCCATATCTAGCTCCAAAATGAAGAGGAGTGGTATTTTTCATGATAAAGCTACTGTCATCATTTGGATATTTATCTCGAAGATATTTGACATTCACATTCGTTCCATTCGCTAAAAGATAAATTATGCTTGTAAGTTTTCCTTTAGCAGCTGCTTCAAAGATATTTCCTTCGAAATCTGGTGCTTTCGTCGATTTCCATTTTCCTATTCTTTCAAATTTTTCTTTTTGTTTCCTTTCTTCCTCTTCCTTTCTCCTCTCCATTTCCAGCTGATAATTCTCGAATTCATTTAACCTTTTCGTGAGTTCTTCAATCATCTGTTGGCCCTCTGTTTTTTCTTTTCTCATTTGCTGATTTAGCTCTTCAATTCTTTTTTGGTCCTCTGCTTTTTCCTCCTTCAGTCCTTTTTCCCTTTCCATTTTGAGGCAGAATTGATTGACCAATATTTGGAATAAAGAGGAATGAGAGTGCTTCGACAAGGTTTTGAGGATTAAGAGAATCGTTTCTTCGGTGCAACTACTAAAATCAAGAGAGAAAATCAAAAAGAATGCCTCGATTCCGTGGGATTCCAAGAGATTTTCGATAAATAGAAGCAAATTGTCGATATTTTCGAGGATATTAGATTTGGTAACAACTCTGCTCAAGGTGGAGAGGGGCAATTTGTAAAAGAGTGGACATGGAATCAAAGTATGGATCTGCTGAGTCGCATTTTCTTCAACCATTTTTTGATCGATTAGATTACCTTTGGTTAAAGCTGGCAAAATGAAATTGGGTGTTTGTGTATTGATCAAACCTAAAAGGGTCTTACACATCCAGTTCTGGCATAAATGGTATAGATCCATTTGTTTTTCATCTTGAGGAAGTGCTTTTATTCCATGTAAGCAATCCAAAAACAAAGAGAAGGTTTCTTCAGAGTATTCATCGCTGACAGAAAACACTACATCTGGTGATGATTGCACTTGAGAGCAAAAATAACGAGATAAAGTAGAAAATGTCCTGAAATTCACTTGATATTGATTTCCATTGTGCATAATGGTATGATCAAACTCTGACTTGACTTGACTAATCAGATCATCAATGATCTCTGGACAATCCCAGTCTTCTAAAAGACTAATAAGATTTGGATTCCTTTTTTCTTCTATATATCTCGAGTTTTCTAATAATTTCAAGAAATCAGAGAAACATTCTTGTGAATAAGGTCCTTCGCAATAAAAATCTTTTCCAGGTTCATAATTATCAGCAAAGTGTCCGGTTTTTATCATTGTCCGCCTGAGGATTTCTCGTTTAACACCATTATAAATCAGAGTTACTTTCGGCTTCTCCATTTAGTCAAGAATGAACAACCGTCCACATTTAAATTACTTCTGACTATTGACTTTGTTAACTTTTTTCACAATTTTTTCTAATGTTTATTTGTTAAACAAATTCACAATAAAAAAATCGTTTGTTGGACATTGCCATACCCTAATTATTAAAAATTTCTCTCAAGTTTGGAGAGTATTCATAAGAGTTTTTTTATTATACGAAGTATTTGTTCCGGTTTTATAAGAATAATTCCATAAATCGACATCCATTTTGAATTGTGTCTAAGAAAAAAGAAACTTGACTTGCTAATCTAACAGGTAATTCCTCTTAAAGAAAGCTCGATTTTTAATTAAATACACCATTTGCCAAACACCTGAATGACTGATCATACAATAGAAAGCTGTTAGAAAACCTCCAAACAATGGATTGAGATTATTATAAAAGGCACATTCTTCAATGACAAAATTTTGATTTGCACTTTGAATTATTGCATTTGTATTTGGGCTTGTGTTATTAACAAAATTGGACTTATACATTTGTGAAGCTCCTCCAGTATTAATATATACCACAGTAAATGAGGCAGGCCTATTATTTGCATAAGTTGCAAATTTGCAATTAAATGAAGCTGGGTTTTGGGAGTACAATCCTGTATTTGTCGATGCATAGTTATTTGAGGCATTAAAAGAAGAAATATTTTGTTGTCCATTAGTCATATAAACTGGTGTTTGGTTTCCATTATATTAGGATCACTCAGAACAGGGTATTTGTTTTGAGCTTGTTGAGATATTTTGATGATCCTTGATAAGTTATAGAAGCTAAATTTTGTTTTTACATTAGAAAATAATATGCGATTCGCTATTGATGTGCTTGATTGTGAATGAGTTTTGTTTTGTTTCCATTTTTTGGCTACTTAGAATGGTTTCTGGTGAATCGCTTGATGGTGGGATCTGTTTAACCAGTTTAATCATGATTCCTGCCATCATTGATAATAGGCATATGAGAATTAGACCAGAAAAAATTACAATCATAACAACGACTGAGGATGAATTCGATTCTGAGACAACTAAATTGGTTTCTGTATTCATTGGAGTGGCTTTAGGAATTGGTGATTCTGTGGGAAACAAAGTTTCATATGGAGACATGGTAATAGTGGGGTATTGTGTCTGAGCAGGAGTGTATGGAATCTCAGCATGACAATAAACTGTTTGAAAAAAGGTTATTTGATGTGGATTTGTCAATATGTATTGAACATTATTTTCGTGGTGGGTGCCCAAAAAAACAGAATATTCATGGTATATGTAACTGTCTGATATACCCACAGTGAATCCTATTCCAATAACAAAAAGAGTATTGTTGTTCTCTATAAAAACACAGTTAGTTAATGTTGCTTGGGAGTCAAGAACTATACCTCTTGTGTTCTTGTTGCATTGATTCTTGACAAAGCAGCAAAAATCCAAATATACTGTTTGAGTGGAATATACTTGGATCAAACAATCATTATTTGCCATATTATGACCAAACAAAACAAACTCAAAAACACATGAACCAATAAAATCAACATATACTGTTGGGATATATTCAGCATGATTCGTGGAAACATTAGAACTGTGAATGCTATTATTATAATCACATAATCTAATGGAAGAGATCCCATCACTAGAATTACCAGATTTAGAGATGGATACTAACTTCAGTAAAACATTTTTGGAGTCCAAATATGAAAAATGACCAAAGCTCTCACTCAAACAATGGCTTGAACACACTTTATTAACTTCAACTCTTGATCTAAAAGAATAAATTGCACCACCATTATCACTAGACATACATTTGACAAATACTGACCACTTAATATAGAGAAAATTGTCTCCCGAATGCATTATTACTCCGCCCTTCCCGAAATATATTTTTTGTCGCTCAAAAACACAATTTTCAACAATCAATCCCATGTTAACAATATTAAATGACCGTCCTGATTCTATAAAACTATTCAGACATCCTCTTGAGAGAATAATGAACAAAAAAATGATCATCTATGAGAAATGGTTGGCATGTTTATCATCCTTCTCAAAAATATAAAATTTTCTGAAGAAAGCTCGATTTTTAAATTAAATACACCATTTGCAAAGTGATTCTAAAAAGATTGAACACTTGAACAAGAGTACTCACAGCTTGATTATCTGAAATAATTATACAAGCAGTTTGGCTAGCTGGTATAGACTGCGGAGGAGTAGGAATAGGAGGTAAGGTTGGACAATTGGAGTTTTCCTGAGGCTCGATTGTTGGCATTGGTGTGCATGTCGGGTCAGGAGTTGGTGTAATGCATAATGCTGTGCCAAAGTTAGTAAGGCTAAATGTTGATGAGAAAGCTATATTACTGATATATGCACAATCTGTTCCAATGGTTTGGGCACCTGAATGACTGATCATACAATAGAAAGCTGTTAGAAAACCTCCAAACAATGGATTGAGATTATTATAAAAGGCACATTCTTCAATGACAAAATTTTGATTTGCACTTTGAATTATTGCATTTGTATTTGGGCTTGTGTTATTAACAAAATTGGACTTATACATTTGTGAAGCTCCTCCAGTATTAATATATACCACAGTAAATGAGGCAGGCCTATTATTTGCATAAGTTGCAAATTTGCAATTAAATGAAGCTGGGTTTTGGGAGTACAATCCTGTATTTGTCGATGCATAGTTATTTGAGGCATTAAAAGAAGAAATATTTTGTTGTCCATTAGTCATATAAACTGGTGCTTGGTTTCCATTTGATGCTACGAGAGGGTCACATCTCACAATATGAGTATACTGAAACCAATTCTTTTTCCCAGCTGAGGTTGTTATATCAGCAAATTGTCCTTGTCTATCAATTGTGGTCATACAATCATAAGCGCAAACTCTGTTAAATGCAGATCCACCTTGAACCGATTCGAAATACACCGCTCCACCTCGGCCGCTAACACTACATAAAGCAAAAACACAATCTTCAACAACCATATGTATATTTGAGGCCAAGTAGTACAAAACTCCTCCATTTCCAGTTAAGGTGCTCACCATCGAAAAAAAGCAATTTGCCAAGTAAAAATTAGCAGGAGGAGTTTGGTATCGAGAGAAACATTCAACCATTCGATCAGGAAAGAACTCTGAAAATGAAGATCGATATTTATAAGAACCTTTCTGTACAAGAAGAAGCAGCAATACTTGCATAATAGATTTGTTTTAAACCAATTGTTAATCAATTCAGAATTATTCACCAATTATTTTTGACTTTTTGAAATAAAAATTCATTTACAAAATAAATTTTCCGTTGAACTGTGGCATTTACAATTTACAAATCGATTATTTACATGACGATAAAAACTACAGCATCCCCTCACTTGTATGGAGGAGGAGAGTCCAAGGATGTCTTTTGGATTCCGTAAATGGATTTCATTCATAATTTGTGCTATTTGCTATGCATTTTGTCATTTGCATAGATACTCACCTTCTGTTTTAGCACCTGATATGGCACCTGACCTTAACGTTACTATTTCTAAGCTTGGTATTTTTTCTTCAATGTACTTCTGGTCATATGCTGCTATGCAGCCTATCATCGGATGCTTGGCTGATGTTGTTGATCCTGGAATGATTCTTTTTGTATCTGGAATGATCTCTTCATTGGGATCAATCATTGTCGGAATATCGAGCACATTTGTAATGGCATCAATTGGAAGATTTATGGTTGGAATTGGAGTTTCATGTACTTTTGTATCTGTATGCAGATTCATGGCTAATTGGTTTAATCCTCAAACTTACACATTGATAAATAGTATTTTATTAAGTATAGGAGGTATTGGAGGTATTTCTTCACAAAAGCCCCTATTATTAATGAGCCACTCAATGGGATGGAGGTGGTCAATGATAACAATTGGAATTTTTGGTTTAGTTTTTGCAATTCTAGCAGGAATAATTGTTCGAGACTCTCCAATTACTTTGGGATACCCAAAAGTTGATGGAACAGAACCTCCAATTAAACGAGATTCTGTTGCCCTATTATTTCAAGATGCTTGGGATCATCTGATAGAGGTTATTATGATTCCTGAGTTTTGGGTGCATGCAATGTCAATTTTCTTTTCTACTTCGTGCTTTCAAAATGTTTCGGGGATGTGGGCAGTCCCATATATGACTGATACATATGGTTTCTCAAGAGACAAAGCAGCCACTATTTCCATATCTTTGCTGATAGTGATGATTTTTGGTTCACCGATTCTCGGATATATTTCGTTCAAAACCGGAATGAAAAAAGGGTTGCACATCATATGCCTGTCATTTGGATTTAGTGTAACACTGGTTTTCGTTATCTTCGTTAACAAAGTACCAGAGTTGGCGCTCTATCCTCTTTTCTTCTTTTTTGGAGCAACTACAACAAGCACACAAAGTTTCACAATGCCAATGTTCAAAGACATGGTCAGGCCTTCATGCTCTGCTGCAGCAACTGGATGCGGAAACATGTTCGTTTTTCTTGGTGCTGCTATTGCTCAATCCACAACATCGTTGATTCTCAATTCAAGCGGGAAGTCCCCATATTCACCTCAATCATATAGAATAGCACTCTGGGGAGTGTGCCTAATATCACTATCATGTGCTATAATACTAGCGTCTTATCTAAAAATGCCACAACTAAACCAAGAAAATATTGAACATGATCCGTCAGTGGATGAGGAAATCGATGAGTTATAGAATGTGACCCGTCAGCAAATGGCTATACCGGTAAATATCGTTCCTCACAAAATATTCAATACAATAATTATCTGGCCATAAAATCCAGAATTTGTGATTGTGTAAAATCCAGATTCCGTCACTTCACTTTTAAATATGAAGTGGATCTGGAGGAACACCACTCAGGTAGGTTTTGGCGAAAACGCTGTTGTTGATCACATTGCCAAGTTTATCAAGCCACATTCCAAGGTTATTTGTACATTTGGTGGCGGTAGTATTGACCAGAACGGTGCTCGTGCTGATGTTACTGCAGCACTTACCAAACTTCAATGTGATGTTAAATGGGAAGGCGGAATTCCACCAAATCCAGAATTTGATCGCTTAATGGAGATCGTTCAAGTTGTTCGCGACTTCCAGCCAGATTGGCTTCTTTCTGTTGGTGGTGGCTCAGTTTTAGATGGCACCAAGTTCATTGCTGCCGCTGCTAAGTTCGAACCAGGCAGAGATGCATGGTGCATTCTTAGTGAAGGTGCTTTCCCACCAGATGCTTTCCAGATTGGCGCTGTTTTGACACTTCCAGCCACAGGTAGTGAGTGGAATAATGGTTTCGTTATTTCTCGCCGCTCCACCAAGGAAAAGCTTGCTAGCAACAACATTACAACATACCCCAAGTTCTCCCTTTTGGATCCTAAGTACACAATGACACTTCCAGCTCGCCAACTTCGCAATGGTTTATACGATGCTATGTGCCACTGCATTGATCAGTTCCTCACTTCTGAAGTTGTTCCAATGATGGACAATTTCTGGATGAGTGTAATGAAAGAGTTGGTTGATATCTCTATCGAACTCTTGAAGCCAAATTCCTCCTTAGAGCTCCATGCTAGATTAATTCAAGCCGCTTCATTCGGTCTTAACCAAATATTCACCCTTGGCAAACAATCATGCTGGGCTATTCATATGGTTGGACATCAGCTTACAGCTCAATATGATATCGATCATGGTGCAACTCTTGCTATTGTTACCCCATTCATGCTCGAAGAACTCTTCGAAGAGAGGAAATACCTTATGGCCAGGGCTTCTGAATTCATTTTCAATAACCGCGAAGGCACTGAAGATGAGAAGGCTCGTAAGTTCATAGCTGATATTCGTGCCTGGATCAAGGCTATTGGACAACCAGCTAAGGTTTCTGAATGGCCAGGTGCCAAGATCAATGAAAACGATGTTGCTACAGTAACACAGATGGTAATGCAATCAGTTGGCAATGGTCCTTTCGGATACAATGGCCAAGTCACCCAGCAAATAGTCGAGAATATCCTCAGGAAGGTTATTGCCTAAGTAAATTCTGAAGAATAATCGTTGTAGCGCTTTTTCTGAAGGCTGTGTAAATTTTTCAATTTTCATAACATAGGATTAGGATAAATGGAAAACTCGTTAAAATCCGAATCAAATAATGAGGCTATGGCTTTATATCCTTATTGCTCTAACGAAAGAGGGCATTTGAAACTGCTTAAAGGCGACCGATTGATAATTTTGAAAGATCTTGACCAATGGGTTTATGCCCGTTGCTTAACAAATTCATGTGTAGGTATTTGTCCCAAATGTTATGTTGGTAGTTCTATTGGATCCAAATATTCGATACTTACATATGAAGCTAGGTATCTGTTTAAGCACGTTTTCACAGAGCAATTTCTTCCAACAAAATCAGCATCTGCTGCAGATGCAAAAATTATGGATTGCATGATAAAGTATTTTGAATTGATGCAATATCCAGATAGCAACGTTTTACATTTATCAAAACATCTCGATGATATCAGAGCTTATTGTGGGTTACCAGAGATTGCGAGGACAAAAACAGGAGAAGCTTTGAAAACTCACGATCTTACGCTTTCAACATTTGGTGGCCAAAGTACATCTTCTGATTCTAATGCATCTGAATCAAAAACCACATTCCAAAGCGAATTCATTACTCTTTCAATTAAAATCAACGATCCACATGATCTGAGAATATGTCCAAGATTATATAAGATTAACTCAAAGAAAATACCAATAACATCACCATCCGACTTTATTCACTTGGGGCTAACTAATCCTGATCAGGAACATATTATTAAATTCCAAAGTCTCGAAGCTACAGATTTATCTACACTAGTTCTTGAAATGAGAGCATTTTCATATCAGGAATTTGGAGCCAAAAAAGGTAAAAAGGGTGTTAAACGTCCTATTGGATCGGAATATCTTGGTGTTTCTGCAGAGTATTTAGGCACAGTTCAGAATCCGGTTTTAGATCCAATTGGGCCAATCAACAGGCAAGGAAGACCATTAACAAAGAATGAGGCTGTTGAAATGACAATGTCTTTCTTTTTGCCACCTGAAGGGTCACCTATTAATACATGTGATGAAATTTTATTTTCGAATGAGGCAAAGTTGGTTTTATCTCCAATTCTCCCTCAGTTTGGTGTTAAGGTCCAGCTTTCAACATCTTCTACCGATGAGATATGTAGTAACACATCTGAGGCAATAGCGCCATATTTCTATCCTCCACTAGGTACAACATCTTACAAATTCAATTCTCTATTTGTGAATTTAAGACTTTTAAAGCATAAAACATCTATTAAAAGAACCAGAGTTGTGGTTAGAGTTCTTGATACTGAGAAAAAGGAGTTTTTGGATTGCTTTTTGCCATCTAAATTTTTAAGTGATCCATTGATTTATGACTCGCATGTTGAAAAGGGGAGCAAGGAGTTTTTGTTAGATGAGATTATTCAAATCAATTTGGATAGCTTATTCCCAAAGAAATGTGTTATTGTATTTGAAGTTCAAAGAGTTTCCAGATCAAAAGGTACTGTTCATACATCATCTGTTGGATTCCATAAGATGACAGATGAATTTGGCAAAATGATTGTTGGCAATAATCAATATGAGATATGCCTTGAAAAACCAATTCGAGAAGAAATGAACCCAGAAGAATTTGCCCAAATGGCGGCAAGACTTCCATCTAAAACTCTTACCATATTAAATTATGATATGAAGCTGATTTCAACAAAATATTCTTCAAACGAGCACCTTAATTATATAATCAACTGGGAAGACAGCTTTGCTAAAAGAAGGCTGGATGCTATTCCATCAATTAAGAATATTATTCTTATAGATAACAAAGAGGCTCAATATTTTTACCCAATTATTCTCACAAAATTCTCAGAAATAATGACTATGAATGAGGAAACAATCGTCGAAACTGTCATGAATGAATACACTGCATTGGTTAAAAGCATTGATCAAATATCTTCAAAAACAACGAAAACTATCCTCTCTTTCTTTGATCACTACATTGATCATATGTTTACTCCAGAGCATCCAGCTCTTTGTCAATTACAAACGAAGTTGTTATCTATGATTAGTGAAGCTTTTTCTGGAAATAAATCAGATGAAAGTGGATCAAAGTGTCAAACAATTAGTAGGATTATGCCTTACTTTTTAAGAGCAGTTACTGCATCTGCAAAATTAGAAAACCAGATGAGTCAACAATCTAATTCTTCATTGAAGCGGTCTTTAGCAGAAATCAATACAAAGTTGTCAAAATCAATGCATGATATGGATAAGGATATTATATCCATAAGGTTTATTGCACGATCATACTGGATGCTTTGTGATATCATAGGAAGTGCATTCAAGGATGAGCCTCATGAAGCTGTTCGGCTAGTAAGTGATTTTCTTAATGCAATAAGTGCGGTAAATGAAGAAAAGCAATTTTTGGTGAATCAAAATAGGGCAAATCTGCTTATTGATTTAGTTGGTACAGAATTTCTAAGAAATGAAATCACTAGATCTTTAATTCTTCCTGAGATTTTGAAGATTTTGTCTCTGCCTCAAGTTTATAGAGGTTTTCAAGCCGACATTTTCCCAGTTATCCAAGCATTGTTTTTCAATATGGTAAATAATTCTAGGAATCTACCACAAGATATACTACCTTTTACCGATTATATTGAAGATCTATTATATTCGCCAGATGCGAATGAAGAGATTGATATCCATAGTTTTACCCAACATATTGAAACCCTATTCATGAGAAAAACCAAGAAGACAAAGACCGAGTTTACCGAGACCAAAGGTGATGAAGTTATTGATGAGAAAAGTGAAAAAGAAAAAGAAAAATATATTGATGAATATATTAACCAACTTGTTTTCCGAATCGTGAAAGATAAGGGATTCAAACTTATATCAGGGAAACTAAGTCAAATGACTCCATTTAATGCTCATTTCATTGTTTTGTTGTTATATTATATTGACCAAGAGTCTTTGAAAATGATTATATTGAAACGGAGGAACCCATCAGCATTCTTTATTAAACTCCTTTGCACAATTAAAACTGTAGCAGAATCTAGCATGCCACCACATATTACTTTTATAACTATTACTGCCTTTAATAATATAGTATCTCTGGTCAGATGTGAAGAGTTTAAGTTTTTATTGAGCTATTCCAGTTATTTAATGGTTTTGATTTCCAAGTTTTACAAAGCATTTTTATCCGCTTTTACCTCATACAGATCATCTGATAGAGAGTTCTTTAGTATGATTTATCCGCTTGGTTTGAAATCAATTGCTTTGATTGTTCCTGAATTGATTTCTTTAATTGAAGTCGGATCTAGGTTTAATGCAGATGCATTTGTTCCTTTATTCCATATTTATTTAAATACAGAAGAATCAGAAAGTCGAAAAATGTTCGTTAATGCTTTTAAGCAGCTTTTGGATGCAGATTATCAGTTTTCAAGCACTTTTTCGAGATCGGAGAATGCCATTGCAATCGCTTTGGATAGTGCTATTCAAGATGTGAAAAATATTAATGATTTGTTTTCGTTGTATGATTCTACAAAAGCACTATTTGTGGATTGTAACTATATTGCAGAAATTGAGAAATTATTTAATCGAATTGGAAGGTTGACTACATTTATGATGGATTTGTTAAAGTACGTCCAAGTTGATGCTTACGAAGATGAGCAAACCACAGCCATCTGCAATATTTTGTCTTTTTGTCTTGAGAATAATGACTATGGTCTGGTTCCACACTTTACTGCCAAGCTTTATGATACTCATATTAAACTTAATAATCTTGTGGAAGCAGCTGAGACTCTAATTCAATGTGCTAAAGTATTGAAATGGGACGATAATACTATACTTGAAAAAGGTCATGGTGAACCAGAGCAACCTGCAAAGATGAGAAAACAAAAGTGCTATGAAAAAGCAATTTTCCATTTGCAAAAATCATTCTTTTATGAAAGAGCCCTTGAAGTTATTAATGAACTTAAAGAATACTTTTCAAATATAGACATTAACTATGAAAAATTATCCGGAATTGTGAAAATGGAAGCAGAATGCTATAAAAAGATCAATGAAGGTGAAAGGAACAAACTCAACCAATTCTATGGAGTTAGATTTTATGGAAACTCATTTTCTGATTATCACAGCAATAAAACATTTGTGTATAGGAGAGATGGGTATTTCAAGAGTACAGATATGATGAGGAAACTTCAAGATAAGTTCCCACAATCAATAGTGTCTCCTAAAGAACCATCTGAAGAGCAGCTTTCTGATCCTAATATTTGTTTCATATATGTTTTCAATATGAAACCATTGTATCAACCACCATTCCAGTATCTTGAGCCACCATCAGAAATTATGGTTAAATCTGTATGTCAAATCAATCAGTTTTATTCTGAACAACCAATCAGAATCAGAAGACCCGAAGGCTATGGTGAATTTGCTGAATGGCATCGTTTTGTTTATCATTATGATTCGGAGAGACCACTTCAAAGCTATATTAGAAGATCAGAAATTATTAAGACATCTGAAAAGATTATTGTTACACCAATCGAATGTGCTGTTCTTGATACATCCGGGAAAACAGTGGAATTGGCTCAAAAAGCTTCAAGCTTCTATCGACTCTTATTGTTTAGAATTCGTATTCATCCACCAACAGTTTCACCTTTTACTATGTTAATTAATGGTATTGTAAATGCTGCAGTTAATGGAGGAACAAAACTCCTTCAGGATTTGTTTTTAGCAGATAATAACTTCGCTAAAGAGGAGAATAATTTGAAGCATGCAAATGAGCTGAAAGTTGCATTCTCAGATCAACTCAAGGCCGTAAAATATGCACTTAGAGTTCATGAGGCAATTGTTCCCATTGAATTTAGACCATTACATGAGAATTGTGCAATAGGATTTGAAAAAATGGTTGAACAAATGGAAGTGGCAATTGGTCATGTTGACTTTGACTCTCCTCCGTCTTTCGGAGAGTTGCCAGGTTATGATACATTTGCAGATTTCTTTGAAGATGAAGAAAATGAGCAATAAAAAGCGAAACATTACTGAGACATTTTTATGACATGATTGCACTAAGAAGCTTCATCATTCTTGGATCATTCATCTTTGTCAATATGGCTGATGGGTTGCTTTGGAGCTCTTGAAGTAATCCAGCCATTTCTGGATCTTGAAGCATTTCTTGTACATGTGGAGTGTTAAACTTCTCAGCAAATTGGCTGAGCATTGGATTGCCAGCAAACATTCCAGCAATATTGTTCATAAAATCAGGATTAGCACCCCCTGTTTTTGGCATCTCTTGCTCTAGAGATTTGAGGCTTTCACGGAGACTAGCATTCTCTGGGCAAGCATTCACACCTCTTTTATAGACATCTCTTGCTTCTTCAAGTCTATTTAGTGACCAAAGTGCAAAACCAAGTCTTGAATAAGCATTTGCATATTTTGGATCCAATTTGAGAGCCTTTTCAGCATCTTCAATGGCTTTCTCATGTTCTTCTTTCTTTGTATACACAGCTGCTCTGTTGCAGTAGAAAGTGCTTTGTGTTGGATCAACAGAGATCGCCTCTGTATAAAGTTGAATGGCCCTATCTAAATCACCAGCCTGTAAAGCAGCATTTCCATCTGTTTTCAGCTTCATTGCTCTATTTGTATCATATTTCATTTGAGGCACCAAATCAATCAAACTTTTGATCCCAAAAGAATTGGCACTTGGATTCTCAATTCCCCACATGTTTTTCAAACACTCAATGGAAACTTCAAGCTCATCAGCATGTTCTGTGTCAGTTTTCGAGCAATCCTCAAGATATTGGATAATAAGGTTTCGCACAACTTGATCTTTATCCATAACGAAAAGTGGTCAGATGATTTGGCCTTTAAGGGGTATTTATAATGTAAAGTGGTGTTTATTCAAAGTTAAAAATGACGTTTTGTTTTCAAATTTTGAATAAAAACATTGTTTAAATATTGAAACAATTCCTCCATTTTGAATGATGAGGACAATCATGGTGTGGATACTGAAACATGAATTGGGATTAAGGAGTGGGGCTGTGCAATGGCCTTTGATAAACGCTTCTAATGTTGGGATAGATTTTGTGAGTACTGAAGAAACGATAAATGTATCTGTAAATCTTGGTGGTCTTTATAATTACAATATTGACTCTGCATCGTTTGCTAATATTAACTCAGGGGGTTCTTTGAAGCTTTCTCAGCCAGGAAGGTATGATTTTTATCTCAATAACACAAAATTTAGTAATAGTTCTACCACCAGCCATGGCGGGACACTATATATGGATTATGTGAGAAATGGTTACTTGAAAAATAATTCATTCACGAATAGTTATTCAACAAACACTGGAGGAGCTATTTATAGTTCTGGGCAGCCAATAATGGATATTATCCAATGTGAATTTGAGAATTGCACTTCTGGTAGTAATGGTGGGGCTATATATATTTCTGGGCATTCAAAACTGGATATTTTTCAATGTGAATTTAAGAATTGTACTTCAGGAAACTATGGTGGATCAGTACATATTAATAGTAATGCTAATTTTAATATATCTAAATGTAAATTCGAGAATTCAAAAGCCAAATCATACGCTGGAGGTGCAATTTATATATATTATATGTACTTTCTCTCTGATTGTCAATTCATATCATGTTCATCAAATACTGGAGGAGGTGCTATTTTTGTTGAGTATGGAAGAAATACTCCCTTTTTTTTCCGGGATTCTATATTTTATAACTGCTCATCAAATGGTGATGGTGGGGCGATGTTTCTAGGAAATCAATATTCAGTTAAATTTGAGAGGCTTTGTTTTAATAAATGTACTGTTAGTGGAACTACTTCAAAAGGAACATGTATAAATTACTTATCATATTCATCATCATCACCATATTTGTTTGGTTTAGAATTCATTTCATTTGGATCTTGTGGAAAATCTGGTTATGGAAATGGAATACTCTGCATTTATTCAGGTCAGCAAAATATAATTAATAATAACTTTTCATATAACATTGGGCTTTCAAAATCGGTTTTAAACACCCAACCTTACTATTCGTTAAATATTCAGTACTCAACAATGTTAATGTGCTCATCAACTGAATTAGGATCATCATGTATGTTTATTGAGTCATTATCAACAACTCCAATGGCACTAATTAGTTTTTGCAATATAATTGGAAATGCAGCTCCATACTCTGTATTTTACATAAAAAATTATGGCTCTAGAGCTGTTTTCCAATTTATGAGATTTATTAACAACAGTGCCCCTGCAACAGGTCTAGTATTCAATGAATACATTTCTGCTCAAGGATATGTTTCAATTCTGAACTCTATTACATTCAATAACAGTGGTGGATTAGGATATTCAATAACTTCAGAAGCGGTAGTAGGATCAAATGCCCCAACATATACTCTCACATTCCATTCAACTATATTCTGCGAAACATTCGAACAACAAAACCCTCTTGAAGTACCATGTCCAACAATTCCCTCATTTCTTAATCCACCAACACCAACACAGTGTGCTGTTAATTCCGAAAATCCAATGCTATCTCTTAACATTGCTAATATCATTCATGTTATTAACCCCTTAACAAGCCTACTTTTATTTGAGTAAACAATTATCCTTATTTCATTAGAAATCGCAATATTTTTCTAATAGCGATAAACTTAAACATCACCATCCAAATTGGGGCAACTCATCGGACACAACAATCGTTTGTTGTCATTGGGAATAGCAAAAAAGTATTCAAAATTGGAAATTTGACAAAAGTGACGATTTTCAAAGGATAAAGTCCTTCACAGGTGGCCATTAATATGGATAGAATCTTATAGCCATTTGAACATTTTTCAAGCCATCAAAACGGCTCCACACATACATTCACACTAATATAGTGTGTTATCCATTGAAACAGCTAAAATTATATAGATTTCTT
>Ga0209639_1000936_pt1 | contig 34270 bp, 22 predicted proteins | sample EPASupsiteHSE605_FD_187268 | JGI IMG/M metagenome (GOLD analysis project Ga0209639, IMG submission 187268) | Bioremediated contaminated groundwater from EPA Superfund site, New Mexico - Sample HSE6-05 (SPAdes) (version 2) | ecosystem: Environmental > Aquatic > Deep subsurface > Groundwater >... | reverse complement strand
AGATCTGATTCATAATCGAATCAGTTATCCAAGTGTTGAAAAAGCAGGTGATGTTTATGATATTTGCAATTGTCTTCATTGTGATTCTCTTTGTCAACTTCTTAATGATGATTCATCTGAGAGAGTACTCTCTCTCTTAATACAAAACCAAAGTGATAATATAGATTTCTCCAAATATGAAAGATCAATTACTCAAAAGATAGAAACATATTTGAAGAATCCAAGCTTCTGTTTAGTTTCTCTTCCATCATTATGTCGCATTTTTGCTCATTCTAATCAGACATTCTCTTTATCTTCTTTAGAACAATTCTTGATTGGATGTATGAAACATCATGGAACTGGTGCTAAAATCCTTCTTAATAATATTAAATATCAAAAGCCTTCAGATCTCTCTGAACTCAACAGATTTCTCCATATCATGTCTATTGAAGACACAAATGATATATACTTTAACACTAATCATGTTTTATCATCTTTTCAAAGAGATTTTGAATCTTTAAGGGTTGAAAACAGGCAACTATCTGAAAGCATTCAACAAACTGTTGCTGAGATGAAGAGAATATCACAAATATATGAACACTCTCTTAATGAGATGAATATTAGGCTGAAAGAACAAGAAGTCATAATTAAAATGATGGATTCAGAGATCAAATCCACTAAGGCGACAATAGGTGAGCAAAATAATAATATACAAGAAAAGGAATCAATGTTAGTGGAGAAAACAAGGTTGATGAAAGAGAAAGACTTAATGATTTCAGAAAAGGAGAAAATAATTCAAGCCAAAGACGAGAAAATTGTCCAAATTATGATATTTAACGAAAGACTCGAGTACAAATTCAAATCAGATCTTTTCTCGGGTATTTTTGATGGTTTATCAAAAAAACTTGGAAAGAATCTAGCTAATTCCGGCGATGTTGATGTTACAGCTTCAAGTTTTTCGAGTATCTCAGATGAACCTAAAAATGTTTTAAAGAATGATAGTTGTCGATGGCATAGCCTTAATTATCCCAACTCATGGATTCAGTTCGATTTCAAAGAGAGAAAAGTATTAATTACATCCTATTCTATGAATGCTCAATATAAAGTCAAGTCTTGGAAAGTTGAGGGATCATCTGATGGACAAACATTCGAAATCATTGATAACAAAGTTGACAATAATGATTTTCTTGATAGTAATTACAGAGATTATAATGATCCTAAAAATCATAAGAACTTTCCTGTCAACAATAATCATATGTATTATAAATATATAAGAATTACATCAAGTAAGAATTGGCACAATGATAATTATTTCCTTTTATATTGTGTTGAATTCTTTGGATATGTCAAATCCGATTAAAATCACAAAAAAATCCTCATTGAGAAGGTTTTGATTGTAATTCCAGTTAGATACATTATATTCTGAACAACAAAACTTTGGAATCAGTTCAAACTTTTTGATATGAAGGTGGAATTAAGTGGTTTCAATCTGAGTTTTGTATTTAAGTTAACTGGTGAGCATTTTGGAATGATTGTTGGTGTTGCCTTTGTAATTTGTTTTTTGGATGATCTTTTCTCATCTTTTTTAATATAATCAAGCTTCTGGTTTAAATTATCGATTCTATTTAGAAGTGGCCTTTCTTCTTGTTCGTATTCTCTAATTATTTTGCTCCTTTTTGTTTCTGTAGTCTCAATTACAGTATTCCTATCTGTTTCATATCTTTTATTCAAACGATCATATGCATTTTGATATGATTCTTTCATTCTAAGTGTTGCTCGTTCGCTTTCTTCTTCTTCAAGCTCTGATATTGATTGGGAAATTTGAGATGCTTCTTCAAATAAATGAGCATTCAGAAATGTCCTTGCTTGTTGGCGTAGTTCAATCAATTTAGAAGATGGCTTATTAAACTTGTGTTGGATGCTCTCAGATGACCAGTAATCATTCAATTCTTCAACTTCTTGTTCAAATTTACTCTCAAGCTCAATCAGTAACAAATCTCTTTCACAATCCAACGACACAACTTTGATTTCGTGATCTTTTCTCTGCTTATCAAGTAATGACTCTGCAAGATTCAATCTTTGAATTATCTTATCGGGATCAATAGACTTACTTGGATTCTTTCTATGTGATTCTTTTAGTAAATCAATTGTATTCTGTATAAATGCGCTTTCATATACCATACCATTATTCACAGTTTGGGTCTGAATTTGTTTCAATTCAACAATAACTGCTGATAAAACACTTGGTTTAATAGAAGGCAGTGTTGATCCACATAATGAGTGAAAAACTAACGACTCTTGCCTCCATTTAATAAATGGATATAATGATTCTGGTATCTTTGATATATTTTCTTGAATATCATATACATCTTTTCCATCATACAAAGACAAATCAATTTTCTTCGTAACTGGGATAGAAGGTGCTCCATAAAACATCATCATTGAAGGACTCATCCTTTTCTTTTTTGTCTGATGATTCTTTTGGGGATTTTTTTCGACTATCATTGGATTTGAAGCCACTTGAAGATACTTTTCGCCTGAAAGTTGGGTCAAAAAGGTCATCTGCTTGAATGATAATGAAGGAGTGATTCCTTCCTCATTTTCTGATTTCGCTGTTGATGGAGCTTGGGAAAAACTTGGCTCTTTAGGAATCTGGCTCTTGTTAAAAGTTTCAAAAATCTTTTGGCTTGCTTTGGGCTCAATAAGTGGGACATCTTTGGCTTTTTTCTTCTGCCACAGAAATGGTTCATCGTTATCAAAAGATGAAAGAACATCATTCAACAAAGATGATTTTCTATATCTATCAGATCTTTTTTGGTGTTGGTTATTCATTATTTCATTATTCTTTATGATCAAGTTATTACTTATTTCTTGGTTTTGAATATCGTCCTCTCCTTTATATTCACTTTCATCAAATACTATCTGATCCTCTTCGCAAAAAGATTCTTCTTCGAAATTAATATTATGCACAGAATTGTTTTCGGCAACTAAATCAAATACAGCTATATCACTATCATCTATTTTCTCTATATCATTGATCATTTATATACGTTAATACACAACAATTTTTATTGGTTAAAAGGTAAAAATCTCTGAGGTTGGGGATGAGCACAATCAGCCTCCTTTATATTGTCAACATCAATTCTTCTAAACGTTACTGATCCATTTTTGTGTCCTGCAGCGGCAATGGGACGATTGTAATCGAAAGCTAAGCAACATTCGGTATTAATCTTGCAGATGGTAACAAAACCATTCAATGAGTACAAATTTGTATAGTTCTCCTCAACAGTGGTACATATTTGGTGTTTGGGATGAATTAAGAAATCTTTAAATTGCCCGAAATGCTTATACTGGGATTTGGCTGTGAATTGATCATAAATTGATACCAAACCAGATTCTGTAGCACTATAAAACAAATCATTATTATATCCAGTTCGAATAATTCTTTCATTTTTAAGATAAGATGATTGAGAAATCAACATATTTGATCTAGTGTCGTACCATGAAACTATCCCATCCGATTCACCCATGATTAATATGTTATCTTTCCTTTCCCAAGATATAATATCATTTGATGTACTAAACTGTGATATTGGTAAAAGTGCTTGAATATCCCATTGAATCACATCGGTACCCCCGTTGTTAAAGTGTAAGTCATAACAATCCTTATATGATACAATAGTTGTTTTCCTATTTCGATCTGAGAATGGAGAAAACTGATCAATAGGGTCATGCTCATTATATTTGATTACACTAATACTTGAGTCATTTGATGAACAAGTAATAAAACTAGGATCTATTTGAGATATACTAATAATTGGAGAATGAAGATCCCATGTTTTATTCATCCAATATACACTACCATCATCAGAGCCAGAAATTATATCAAAATTATTCATCATTAATTTCACACAACTCACTCGGGATTTGTGGCACTGAATCTCATCAAGAATCTCATAATATTTATCTTTCAACAAATATTTATCATGTCCATCAAGAAAATAATCAGGAAATCTTGATTGAAAAACAGGTGGCTTACAATACTCAGTTAATAGTGATACAGAGGCACAATATTGATGAGATGTTACAAGCTTTTGCATAATCTCTTGTGATACTTGAGATGACTCACTTTTATATAATTCTGGTGTTTCAAGTATTGATTTTGCAAAATGCCTCACCTCTGAATTCTTGTCATTTGATAAATACACGATTGACCCATATAGCATATCTGCCACCGGCTCATTTGGCTCCTTATCACCTAAAATCTTAGAAAATATCAACTTATCACCAATATGAATTTCACCACCACACTCAAGATACCTAATAACACAAACAACATATGATAGTCTCACTTCTGAAGAACCATCAATAGATGCTTTTGATGCTAATCTTAATAAATATGTATTTAAGTCAATGTTATCCTTTGACATAAATGAACAAAGAATGGACACAGCAGTTGCCCGACTTATTTGGCATTGTTCGTTGAGAAAAAGAAATGATAGATATTGTAGAGTTAGTAAAAAATCTGAAGAAAACTCAAGAGATATCCTTATTACGATTGATCTCAACAAAAGAATGAACCATAATCGTGTTTCAAGAGAAACTTCACTTGAACAAATAAATGGAATAATATCTTTAACTGTTTGCATACTACCAAAAAAACCTTGAAAGTGAGTTTGAGCATCACAAAGACATAAAACCACAGCAATGATATAAGGCCTCGATTCTTCTTGAGTCTGATGGCTTAGAATTGTCTGAAGAATCGTACGTGCATCTAATACTGCAGCAATGGTCTTTGAACATTTTGGAGATACAAATAAAAAACCAAAAACAATCTTAAACCAACAATATGAACCTTCAGCACTTCTATTGGGGTTAATAAACCTTTTTGAAAGATAATTTATGTCTAAATATGAAGCCATCAAACTACAATTTGATGGCGATTTCATCATGAAAACAGATATTACCTCAAGCATTGGCTCATACAATTCTTCTGTTTTTAATAAGGAACAAATAACAGAAATTATCTGACTTGATGGAGATGAAACTTTCAAAAAATGATCACTATATATATGAGAAAAGCTTGAAACAGAATCTGTAAGACAAAAGCATAGAGAATATTCAAATACATCCCATAATGGGTGATGTGTCAAATCAGGAATATCAGGTATTGATTGAACAGTTATACCATATAATTTCATTAATCGCTGAGCCAAAATAAAATTTCTCCATAATGATGAAATCACTGAATGCCCCCGAAACAAAAAATAATACTTTTCTCGGTCAAGAGAATCTAGGGCAATGCTTTCAGTAAATACATTCAATAAAGTGGTAGCAACCTTTTCATTCTTTTTTAGAATCTCATATTCTGGACTTATGGATGATAATGATGCAATTGGAGAGAGTAATATACATGTGAATAAGTTCTGAGGCAAGTCTTCTGGAATATGCATAATTTCTCCTTTTGAGCATGAAAAAAAAGCAAAATCTGGATTTTCAACATGATAGATAGGATTTAATAGGTGTTGCATTAAAACAGCACTGTTATCACAATCAAAAATAAAAAAAGACTTGCTTTGAAGAACAAGCCTCAAATCTCGAATGGAAACCCAATCTTCATTTAGAAATCCAGCATTTCTAAAACATATAGAATCATCTCGTATTCGAGGAAACCCAACTCCAACATAATGAAAAATCCTGTGTGGACAAGAAGTGTAAATGACTGATGATGCTTTTGGCAATGCAACTGGAAAATCAACCTTTAGGGTATCCTTATCGTTTGTTAACTTGATGTACTGCCCTTGATAATATAAAACCAGGCTACGATTAGCTTCAGAGTTGTTCATTTCATTCAAATCAATCCATGAGTGGATATACCTCTTGTGAAAACTTTTTCTGGGCAAAATTAATGAAGGATCGCAGAATCTGATAGAAACACCATCTAGCGACATATTCACACTGTCAGGAATTTCAACTCTCACCATACAGGATCCTCCAGAAATGTTTTTAAAAAAAGGCCGAGAATTACCTTTTTCTCCCAAATCATTTTTCATTTTTATCATTTCATTTGTGGATAATGGAAACAATGGAACAAATTTATGCTGGTGAACATCATTTTCGTTATCAACAACAAAACCATGGGTAAATGGCTTGCTATATTTGATATATGAAAGATCATCTTCGGAATCAAACGACGAAAGATCCAATTTAGAATTCATCCAAAATAAACTTGATGTAAATTATGGTTTACAAAGACGTTAAACGATAACCGTTTAGAATAATCGTATATCCACAAACAAAGAAGAATGTCTTTTCTTGATGACAGAACCCTCAACTTCAGTATATTAACAGATCCCAATCATCCTGAATTTGTGCGCCAAGTCAAGTTGGCCGCCTTTAGGCTCACAACAGCCAATTCTAATGAGTATTTTCAAAAAGTGATTCCTTTGTTTTCGTATCGGATTCATTCTATTACTGGAAATGAGATTCTTTTATCATTATGCAAAATTCTTACTGCTAATAATGATATACTTTCAATTTTCTGCAAAGGGGAGTTTGTTTTGCTTTTGCCTTTTAAAATCAAAGAATTTAGATCACAACTCCTTGACTTACTTTATATTTTAGTTCAAAAATCTCCAGATATTTTTGATACCAGAGTAGCAGAATTATTTCCACCATTGGTATCAGGAGATCCCCGAAAATGTTTGATAATATTATCAATATTTGCTCATTCTTTTGACACCGTTAGGAAACCATTATCAATGCTCGACATTTTGTTCTTGCAAACAGATGAGTTCAGATCGATAGAATGTGCAGATGATTATGTTTCCCTACTAATTTGGCTTCTTCAACACCATGATTATTTCCATAAAGAAAGGATACAACATTGCTGGACATATATTTGCGATATGTTGAAACTCTCAAATGTAGCTATAGTTAATACCTGTTATTATGGATTATGCATGATTGCTGATATTGATAAGGAGCAGATTCGTGATACTGGTTATCCAGTAACCTCCATTGTGAATCATATTCAAAAAAGACCTTTGAGGTCGGCTGCGATGTCTCTGCTTATGAGGTACCCCCCTCCACCAGATACGAAAAACATGGGAGATTTGCTGCAATCACTCTTAAAAGTAGCCGAAGATGATGAAAGAGCTACCCTAATTTTGATACTACTTTCAATGGATGAAACAAATGCTCAGATCCTGATTAATAACTCTCAATGGATGACATTGGCTTTACCAACACCAATGGATACAATGAAACTCTTTTGTATAATTTTACTTCATTCTGGTTCGAGATTATCTATAATGGAATCCCCAAGTATTATTGATTTCTTTAGGAATCTTCTTAGCATTAATAGCGTTGGAATATCTTCAACAATATCAACAATAATGAGGTGTCTTCCTTTGTCACCAGATTTCATCGCTGATTTAAGCACGAAAGGATTTTTAGGAGCCTTTTTCAGTTCGGTCTTAGAACATGAAAAGAAAGAATCTCTTCTCTCAGCTCTTAAACTACTTGACACCATAGCACGGATAAGATATGTTCGTGAGATGTCGGAGATGGTTGATACAATTGTTAGACTTATAAAGGAACCAAATGAACTTTCAACAGCAGCTGCACAAGTTGCCATTGATATGTGCAAGTATCCCAAATGTGCCAAGTTATTTAAGTCAAAGAGGCTCCATGAGTTTTATAAGCAACCAATGAATGATCCAAAAATGAAAAAACATGCGGAAAGGTTTCTTCAAGTGTTGAATAAGATCGAACAAAACTAAAATAATAATTGTTAACTTTTAAAAACACTTTATGGCAAACTTCTCTTGAGGTTGACAAGATTTTCTTCAATTGACACAAGATCTTGGTACTTTTGTCGAATTTCCGAAAAATTCTCAAGTTTTGATTGCAAATCTTGATTTTCCTTCTCAAGAATATTGATTTCATCCCTGAATTGAACCAACATACCCTCTAATTCCTTACATAAAGCTTCATATCCTTCTTCTTCAGGGGTCTGCTTGATCTGCTGTAAATCCCAAAACTGTTTGGAAATCTCATTATACATGGCTTCATAATTCCGAGGCCCACTGCTCGAAAACCGCTTTCTTTTCGAATCACCAAAACTATCTCCAAACATTTGTGGCCGTTTAAAATATTTCACACCGATTAAATATTATATACGTTTAAAATTACTTTTACCCTTGATTTTTACCATCTGTGAGAAATAAAATATTGAATGTTGTATAATATAATCATCATAAAAATCGAAAAGAAATATGCTGAGGCCACGCGAGTTTTGTCTTTTTGTTGTATTCATGGGTTTTTCGACAGAATTCTATATTTTATTAACTGAATGGTTGAACAGTACCAGAATGGTTAGTATTAATATTCCTTTAACAGGTGAACGACAGTCGTTAATGTATATGAGGTCAAAACTTGTTTATGCAACGATTGAGAAAGGTTTGAGTTATATTGTAATGTTTAGTTTTATTATATTTTTACCAAGTATATGGAAAAAACTGAAATCTGATTATAAGTTTGCCTTTTTGTGTTTTGTTATTAAAGAAGTGTTAATAGGGATACCATTGCATGCATATAGTGTTTTAGGTATTGAGTCAAGCTTTGGTTTTAATAGGACATCGCGAACTCTGTTTTTTAAAGATGTTTTAATGCAATTAGTATTGAGGTTGACAATTTTTTCTAGTTTTATTGTACCTCTTGTTACATATACAAAATCTATATCCAAAACCACACCAAAAAGTTCTCATAATGTGAAACTTGAAATTGTTTCAACCAAGAGAGTAAATGATATTATTGATGATAACAAACTCGAAACTGTAGAAGAGATGAACTATGATGAACAAGTTAATAAAGATATAGGATCACCCTTTGATATATATCAGAATGTTTGGGTATTTGTATTGATAATATTATTAGTTATAATGTTGCTTTTTTCGATATTTGCGATCCCAATTTCTTATATTTTCAATGATTTGGTTGATGCACCAACCCTAGACATAAGTGATCACTATAAATCGTTAATGAAAAGCATTAACCGAACTCAGAAAAATTCGGTACTTATATCATTGACTCGAAGGAGTTCGCATCCTTTTATTAAAATCATTGGAGTTTGGAACCAGAAAGCGGTGATTTCTGAATCATTATTGTTTACATTTTTGCCAAAAGAACTGATTCCTATTGGCGCTTATACAAACTCTTTGCTTTCTAATCAGACAAACCTTGTTTTATTCTTTCTAAAATCGCTGAAAGTAGTTGTGTTTTCATTAATAATCAAGTTTTTGACGAAAATTGGAGTCAAAGAGTTTGGAATTCGAAAGAATAATCCTGTTTGTGTTATATTATTCATAGCTTATTGCGTATATTATGTTGTTGACCTCTTTTTTAATACATTTGTGCTTGCTTATCAGAGGAAAATGGCAATGATAAGTGATTGTGATGCAGCTCTTTTAAACCACCCCATTGGTGTTTCTTTGATTAAATTGTACAGAATGGATTTATTGGCCTACCAAGTCTCTCCAATATATAAAATGTTCTTTATGGATTACCCACTCATATCTGAGAGGCTTGCAAATATTGATACATGCTTCGCTAGTATCAAATCAAAATAAGGTGTAAAAAGTATGGCGGATATACATTTTTAATCTATTTTTGTTTTTCCATTTATCGAGAGATATTCTGAAAGCTTGTGATGGTGGATAAGATGGATAATTCCAGGAATTATCAAGATTGAATGAACAATAACAAATATAAGCCAAAATGGACCGATGGAGCTAAACATCATATAAAGCAGAAAAGATGTTCCAAAAAACAATATATGATCTACAAAATTTGGTTGATTAATATAATTTAAAAACCAATTAATGCCAATTTGAATTCGATTGGCCGTTTTTTGATAAATAACGGCAATTTCTGCTGTTGACCACACTTTCTCTTCCCATGAAACATTACCGTTCAATAATAGTTTTTGTATTGATAGAGGAAACAATGAATAAACAAACCTTATAATCGAAAATATCAATAAAATGTAAATAAATGTCGAAAATGTTTCCAAATCCAGAAAATATATGGAAAAAAATAAAAACTCAATTATTATCAAAAAAAACACAAGTAAAAATGGCCTTCGCCACAATACTATATCTTGTATTAATCGAATCGATTTTTCGTTAAAAAATCGAGAGATTATGAATGGAAGGCATTCGTTTTGGTTAATGGAGGATGAGCTCATTTAGAAAAATACAATTTTTTATAAACACTGGGATACGAACTCTTCGGTTGAAGGTGGAAGGTAATCAATAACGCTTTCATTAGATTCTATCTTATCGCAATAGCATTTTAAGAAAGAATGTGGCTGATTATCAAGGAGGTATTTGTGAAAGAGAGTGATAAGAAAGCTGCGGATGGATGACGAATGAATAAAAAGTTCAATATGTTCGTTCTCTGTATCGAATTTAACATTGTATCCACTAAAATCAGGCGATAACACAATTGATGGGATATTAGTGTGTCCAATATTAATCCTGTGATTCGATTCATTGAGAATAAGAAGAAAAGAAAATGTTGATAGACTGGATTCATTATTAAAAACTTCGAAAAGATATGTTGGAACAATACGAAAGAGTGCAATTGCGGTTGTTAATGAAGGAACTTCTGTCATATTAATATCATTTGAGGTATATGAGGTTTTATCTGAGTCAAGAAATCTAAGGAACCTATCTGCAGTTTTTGAAGACTTTTTGCATGAAAACAGAGATTTTGATGCTTTGGAAACTCGATATAACCCAATATCAAACTGGGCAGGTATAGAAATCGAATCAACATAATGAATTTGTTGAAATGTTACAGCATTAATTCTTCTCAATGATACTTTTTCGTTTACAAGTCCAATATCTGTCAAAATAGCTAAAGCTTGTTGATCTATTGAATCATGACTCCTTCTATGCATATCCTTGATTTTGTAGGCAAATGCTCCCATAATGGTTCGAAATACCAAAATCAAATATCCTTCAGGAGATTCGCCAAACGATAAAACATAAGAATTAACCTGATAATGTGAATAAATCCCTTGGTTCAGACTCCTAATCTCGTTGGTAGTTAATATTGAAACTGGAGTTAAGTTTACAGCTAATTTAAGTACACCAATCAATGATTCAATTTTGTAATTACTATCTAACTCATCAATGATATCATTGATTTTCCTTTTCACATGCTCTGGGGGCGGAACTGATAAAAACATGAATATCATAGTCATGATCATTTTTATGGAACAATTTCTAAATATACAAGAAAACTCATTAAAGAATGTATCATAGAGGGATTGAATAGATGAATTCTTTCTTTCAATTAGAATTAAAAGTTGGTTAATTACATCAGGATTATTTGAGGGTCTAAAACCGGAGTGAAGACTATATAAATTATCACTTATTGATGACAATATCCATTGATAAACCAATGAATATGTGTATTGTGGGCAATTGTGAGCAAAAAAGTTGGATATATAGGATTTATGATCAGGTAGTTTTATGCTACCATGATATGCTTGAATAACACTCAACAAAAAACATGAATACTTGAGAAAATTGTTACCAAGTTGAATCTCACTATATGTTTGAATTTTATCGATCAATACTTGACAACAATCTTTCATCGATGATTTATATCTATAAAACAAAGACATCGCGCAGTCAAGAATCAGTGATAAATCATTTATTTTGGAAACCACTACATGATTGGAAAAAGCGGCAATTGCTTTAATAGCCCAAAATGAATTTTCAGGTATGTTTCCATATTTAAAAACTAGAAATAATGCAATCCTCTGGGGCATATGATCAATTTGTCTCAATGTATCTCCATAAATATTTAATATGAAATCAGATGGCCAGTTAGGTAAAACAAAATTGCTTTTTTGGGCAAGAATTTCATCTAAACAGTTGATGGTTGTAATAAAAAAAGCTGCAGGAGGGATAATTGATTGTAATGAGAGAAACATTTTGATCACTCTATCTTGGGAGCAAATATTATTCAGAGAACTGGTCCAAAAATCAAAGAATATTTGGCTTATAAACTTATCCCAGTAATTTACACAGTTATTTTTAATCAATGAAATGTAATACAACTGTGAGAGATGATAGTGAATCATTGAACCCGAATATGACCGATTCTGAAGAACTGTTAAAACAATTGGGAACAAGGACTCTTTAAAACTGTCCATATGCTCAAAACAAATGACATCATCAAAAAAAAGACCAAGAACATCCCAAAGTTCTTGGTTAATTTGATAGCTAGAATCATTAATAAGCTTATTTATTGATCCAATAACAGATGGTATAAAAGCTTTTGCTGATGCATTTCGAAACAAATACCATAAGCAAACAAATGTCATTTTCATTATGTTGTTTTTTTCGATAATTGAGCGTCCTGGTCTATAATCAAGAAAATAGTGAATAATCACCATAGACGCTTCAGTTAATTCCATAGAATAATCATTAAAATCTAAAGAAAGTGAAAAAGATATTATTTGCATATACCAATTATACTGCTCAGACGTGGTGATTGTGGTTCGCAAAAATTCCTTGCCCTGAAATGAAGAAAGTACATCATGGCATATTTTGGCAGATGCCCTCTTCGAAAACATAAAAACTGGGCTCTGCTCCTCAATACGCCGCCTGATTTCCCCGCAAAAAACAGGCATTTATGAATCTGCCATTGGTTTGAGATAATTACACAGGCAATTTTTATCAGAATGTTAGTGAGTAACTGTGGTGTTTTTGCGATTGACATGCATCCACAGAGGGTTGCCAAATTTTTGAAAAGATTTCAATGTTTTATCATGAGATACATATTCATCACTTTGTAAGTGTGATTCAAAACAAGAATAAAACGGCGCTTATCCAATTTATTCTAAGAATGATTCATCTTTGGGAGTTTCTTTCGTAACATCATGTTTCAACATTTGTGATTTGAATTGTTTCTTTTTATATGCAATCTCTTCTTTCTTTGTTGATATCTCTTTGATTTCTGGATCCAGTTTTTCGTTTTCATTTGAGACCTGATCAAGTATTCTTTGAAACTCTGACTCAATACTAGAATAATATTCTGTATCAACAACCCTGATGGCAATTTCTTTTGCAATACTCATTATCTTTTGATAACTTTCAATGCTACTATTGAGTTGTGTTCGATATCCATGTTCTAATCCATCTTTTGGAAACTCATCTGATCTGTCAGGGAAAGGTACTTGTCTATCAACTTTACTGATAATCCATCTTTCATTAATATGTGAAACAGGAAAATTCATACCAAGGAATCTATATAAACTAATCATATGAGAACAAGGAAAACCATTCTGAGGAGTTTTCATACATGTACAATGAAGAGTATTAATATCAAAGCATTTGGATTTGGAAACCGCAATATAGTCATTATCGCCAGTTTGTTTTATAATAACATTCCGACTCTTTTTGATACTCTTATCAATTAGTGTATATATGGAATTAGATAGATGAATCCCATAATACTCATTTAGGAAATGATTATCTTTATACATATCATAAGAAATCTCGTTGAATTTTTGGTCTTGTTTCAAAAACAATCTTGAGGCTAGTTTTCTTATTTCAACTAATGTATGTTCTCTGTTTGGAATTGATAATTTAATAAGATTGCTGATGCTTTCAGAAGGAGATAATGATCGGTATCCTAATGTCAAGCTTTTTCCTTTCCATAACGAGCAAAACCAAGGCAATCTAGATTCGATTTCATTGGTTATATATTCATTCATCATTGGACATAATCTCTTCATATCATCGATAGATTGATGAATTTGAATTTCGTTATGATCAAATGAGATACTATCAAAGAGTGATAATAGCTGATTCTTCATGTCATTTTCGATTTTTCTTGAGTTTAATTGTTTCATAAAGTTGTTCCGTTTTTGGAACCAGCAAACATAATGAGAGATTTCCTTATTTTCAACAAATGATGCAAATCCAGACATAATTCCAGGTTCTTGATAAGTGAACAAGGTTTTCCATTTTTCGCCAACGATACTATAAATATGATTGAACAGCCATTCATATACAAAATCACCATCATATGAGAAAAAACAAAGGCCTCCACTTCGATAATGTTTAAACTGATCAATAACTACAATAGTTATTATACTCCATCTTAAATTGTTTTCAAATGGAATAGAATTAATAAATATTACATCCCCATATTGCTGAAGATTATTATACTCATCTTTGGTAATTGTTAACGCAGCAACTCTTTTTTGATCAGATGTATAGCAATAGTTAATAAAATCATTTGAATCAACCATAAACGAAAACAACGGATCGGTATCCTGATCTTTCATTACTGATATAGATGTTGAAATTTCTCCAATCTCTTTTTGAGATACTTGAATACCTTCAATATTGAACAAAACATCTTGAACAAGTTGAGCTGACAAACCCATTTCTGAAAGTTTAACTATATCGCTTTTTGTTTTATTGTTGAGATCATATCCTTTTGGAATTGTTTCGTGGTTATGATCCAGACAGCTGGCTGGAGAAACAACAAAATACTCTCCATTATCAAATTTCTGAATAATAATTAGTTTAAATGGACAATCTGTTTTTGAAGTTTTGTGCTCGCCTTTGGATGTATTACCTTTCGAACAATACATTCGAATTGATCGGTTTTTGATCGAATCTTTCAAAGATAATTTAAAACCACATCTGTCTGCCATTCCCTTTAAATATTTTACTAATGATTCAACATGAGTATATCTTAAAGTCGATAAATACTCATGAGAAAACTCAGGTAATTCTTCCATTAAAATAAACGGATTTAAGGGATATCGTATACGATATGCATAATTATAGGAACCAGCCCCAATTTCTGATTAATTGACTCTTTCATGATGGATATTCCAATGAGAGCAAAAATTATTTTTTTACGATCATTTTGAAAGATCTTGGTTGTCAAAAACAAAATGGAAAAAGGCTCTTCAGTAACTTCCCCTACGGCAGCTAAGAGTGGTATTAGTTCTCCTGTATGTGAAGATGATGCTGGTTCCGAGAAGGTCCAAAAGTTTATGACCAGTACTCGAGGGATTATGATTATTGGCTTTTTTGGTCTGTTGATATTCCTCATTGCTATTGTTCTCCTTAACACAATGGGCTCAAAAGCTGTCTCAATATTTTTGTTCTCTGTTGGTGGCTGTTTCTTTATTCTACGCGAGATTCTCGGAGGAAAGAAGATTAAAATCAAATAAACAATGTAGATAGTATTTTATATACAATATCATTCTGTTCCTGTATAAATGGAAACTTCTGATGGCCTTTCGTCATTTTGAAATCCTCTTGATGACCTTGACAGCGAAATCGATGAAAGAGTGTTATTCTGGGAATCAGAATCTTGTGTTGGAATTCTGTATTTCCAATAATCAAACTCATCAATTTCTCGCTTAGAAGAATGAGGCACAGGATGGATTATTCTACTATACCTCAATTTTCGGAACATAACAATTGGGCATTCTGTTATTGCCAATGATGTGGTTTCATCAGAGAGACAAGGAACAGAAGGAATTGAGAGTGACTGTGAAATTGATAATATGAGAAGCCTCAAAATAAACTCATGAAAGCTATCAGGATGATATATATTATTCCATGAATCAATTGCGGATCTAATTAAAAGAGAAGATTCATTGTGTTTTTGCAAGATTCTTAATGCTTGGTTAAAACTATTAGTATTAATGATTTTTCCGTTGATGGATGATATATACTTGACCAATTTTTCAAATTGATTTTTACGAGTTAGATTCCCAGAGCTTGGAAACTCCTTTTCCATGTCATCTAAACATTCAATAACATCCCGAGGTATTTTATAAGAATTAGTGCTTTCATGTCGGGAAAAAATGGAAAAAGGTTTCGGATCATACATTTTTTCAAGTTTCAAAGATATTGTGGATGATACAAACGTTTCAAAAAAATATAGTTGGCTTCCCAAATCTAGATTATAGATAACATGATGAAAAATGGCAGAAATATTGACACATTGGGGTAATCTCATACATAATGTGGCTATCATTTGAGATAGTTGCTTATCCATCATATCCAGATAAGGAGGAATTGTTTTAAGAGAAATTGAGCAAGAAAACACTCCACCACTCTCTAAATCAATAATATGCTGGGGAATTCCGATACATGTAGATAACATTGAAAATGGTGCCAAAGAAAATGCTTTGGGCAAACGAAACACAAGAGGTCTCAAGGAAGAAAAATCAATGATGTAGCATGCAACTGATGAAATAAGTGCATACACTACACGCCCTTCTGATAGAAAAGAGATTGGTATGTCAGGCTGAACATTATCAACAGTGAAAACTTCATAGTATTTATCTTGAACTGTCCCAACAGAAAATGTTAAAAATGAATCTTCTCCATAATAAAGTTGTTCAACAATTCCAATATCAGAACCTAAAGGTAAAACAATCATATTGGATCTGGAAAAATGAAAATGATATAGATGTTGTGGATTAGAAGGGTTCAAAGCCAAAGCAGATGGCAAAATAGATTTTGGGTGCTCATCAAAGTTGTATGATACACCGGTAAACTGACCATTTGTCTGAAACTGATACAGTGATATATTTTTGTGTGCCTTATAGCACACAACATAAAGAGGGGATTTTGAAATATACCATCTATAACATTCGTTCATTTGAATCCCAGTCCTTAATGTTGATGTTTCTATTTTCTTTTTTGCAAAAGATATCTTGATATGAAGAACTTGGCTACCAACAAAATGAATAATTTGATATGATCCCTGTGTACTATCAGGAACAAATAAACCATAAATGGGATACTTTTCCTCAAATGCTTTTGATTGTGCGAAAGAGTGTATGTGCCAAATCACCCCTTTAAAACCGAAGGTGGCTCCGTTAGAAACTCTTTCACAAAAAAATATCATTTCTTGGTCGCTAGATAAATCTGCACATACTATATCTATAAAATATTTCATTGAAATGACCAATGTTGTTGATCCATTCTTTGACACTAAATAAATCTCCGTCTTGGTTCCAGAATTTACAGAAACAAGTAAATTATCATTATAATGGGTTCCAACAACTCTGAACCTTGAATTCTTCGATAAACTTAGTTTGTCCAAGTTAAAACATGGATGAAATTCAAACATCAAAGTTGGATAAAAAATCAATGTTTAATCTCATTTTTCTCTTCATTCCATACTTATTTCCAATATTCTTGCATTTATTATATACTTTGCTGTAGGAGAAGAAATCAGTATAGGGATTTGGTCTGGGAAAGAAACGATATCTACCAGAGTGGTTCATCAAGCAAATACTTGGATGAGGACTTTTAAAGAAGTTTTCGTATTTTCGGATGAATTTCCGAATAATACTTGCAAAACTCTAAACAGGTTAGCTAATCCGTGTGTTGTTAAGTGTGTTTCTTTGGGAAACATGGCTGAACATTTGGAGGGCACAGAATGGACTCATCGGTGGTATTATGCTCAGCCAAGGTTTTTGCCAGCAATGTTTTCGTTATATGAACATCGACCTGTTTCTAATTGGTTTTTGTTTGGAGATGATGATACATATTTTTTCAGAAAACCACTAATGAATAAAATCACAGTGTATAATCCAAATGATCCAGTGGTTGTTGGTAAATTTTGGTGCACATGGAACGGAATTATCGAAAATATACAGCCTAAAAGAAAATGTCACCCATTTGCCCAAGGAGGAGCAGGTGTTTTAGTTTCAAATCACATAATCACACATATTGCTCCGAATTTGTTGAATTGCAGCAAACAATTTAATGATCCTGATTTTGCAGGTTCAATGAGATTTGCTCTTTGTGCAGAAAGAACATTTGGGACTGTTAATTGGACAAATGGTAACTATATACATCCATGGTTTTCGGGGTTTCATTCATCACCACCTGATTTTGAAATATCTGATGGAACTGTTACTGAGGCACCAGCATCTTTTCATAGAATTGAAAATCAAATGTTTTATAGATTATCTAGTACTCATATTATCATTATTGATTCCAATACAATTATAGATTTGAGTGCATATGCATTCACAAGGCATATAATATACTTAGGAAATATGGATACTCGATTTGAATGGAGATTTGGATATGCAATATCGGAAATCAATCATAAAACCCCATTATTTTATTCCTCAAGTAATTGGACATCAATATTTAACAATAGAACTCTTAATAGGATTTACCAAGAATATGATAATGGAATTCTAATGAATTGTCAATGTGATAGTTCAATGAATGAAGGGGATTCTTCTTTTGTTAAATTTTTAGATGATAATGGGAAAATGCCCTTGATTTTAATATCTTGTAAAAGTTTTGATATTATGTAATTTCATGATTCATTTTATCATTGTTTCATTTCATATTTTTAACAAAAATATGATTCATATTATGTTAACATATTTCTTATTATATTTTGTGGTTTGTTAAAAAAATTACGTTTAATCCTTAGATTTTTGGCTTTTATTAACCAGATTGTATAAATCCAAAAAACTCAACACTATAAAAAGATAAGAAATGATTGTTGTTCCAGTTCTTACTAGTAGATGTGATTCTTATATACCTATAATACTTATTATTTGGCTGAACAAGAAAGTTCTTTTGTAATCCATTGCTTTTTTTGAAGCCAGTAGTGTCTACTTGGTTATCAATACTATAGAATTCTATCTCATCGTTTGATCCTTCAACCTTCCATGATTTGGCTCTTTGATGATCATTTATTGAGTAGGATGTGATAGAAACCTTTCTATTTTTGAAATCAAACAATACCCATGAATTGGGGAGATCTTCGCTCCACCAGATACTGCTATCATTGTTTAAAACATTTTCGGGTACAAATTTAGCATAAATGCTTGAGGCATATACCACAATATCCCAAGAAGTGGCCAAATTCCTACCAAGTTTCTTTGATAAACCATCAAAGATTCCTGAAAACAGATCTGATTTAAGGGGATACTCGCCATTAATACAATAGTTAATTTGTGTTGATTGATGCTTAATTTGTAGATCTTTCTCTTTGATTGTATTAATGAAGTTCTTTATTGTTTCATCTTTCACTTGCATCGACCTTGTTTCCTCTGCTAACATTGATTCATTTTCTTGAATCTTAATTTTAAGCCCTTCTATTGTTGTTTTTGCAGAATTAACCTCGGATTTCAATTCTTGAATTATACTTTCGAACTCTTGAAACCTTTTATTCATCTCACTGATGGTTTGTTGATTACTCTCTGATAGTTTCCTATTATCATCATATAGAGAAGAGAATTCAATTTGTAATGATGATAGAACATGATTAGAGTTTTCATAAATATCATTTGATCCTTCAATTGACATAATATGGAGAAATCTTTTGAGTTCAGAGATACCAGAAGGTTTTTGATATTTGATCTTGTTCAGAATACACTGAGCTACAGTTCCATGATGTTTCATACATCCAATCAAGAAAGGTTCTAAAGAAGATAAAAAGAAAGCCTGATTAGAGGCAGCAAAAATGCGACATAATGATGGAAGAGAAACTAAACAGAAGCCTGGATTCTTCAAATATGTTTCTATGTTTTGAGTAATTGATCTTTCATATTTGGAGAAATCTATGTTATCATTATGGTCTTGGTCTTGGTTTTGTATTAGGAGAGAGAGTACTCTCTCAGATGAATTATCATTCATAAGTTGACAAAGAGAATCACAATGAAGATATTCACAAATATCATAAATATCACCTGCCTTTTCAATACTTGGATAACTGATTTGATTATGAATCAGATCTAAAAACACTTCAAATGATTCTCTTGATTTTGGAAGTACAATCATAAAAACCATTTCTATGTTATTCTTGAAAAATCCTCGAAAGACTTCGCTATGGAAATACAGACAACCAATATTCACTTCATATTCTTCCCCATTATAAACAATAATTCCATCTTTCTTTTGACAACAAAGACGAGAACGAAAACAATCAATAATTTCAAAATTAGATTCCCATTCATTCAATAAGATAAAGATTCCAATTTGTTGATTTCTTTCATGAGGCATATACCCTGAGATAAGAAAATCCAAAAAATTACAAAACAAACCAAAATCACAAGGATCACTTAAAACAATGAGATCTTTAGACAAAAATTCTCTTACATATTTTCCCAAAACCAACATAAACTTCTTTTCAATCACTTTTGTATTATCCTGATAATGAAAAACAACCTTTTCCATCTAAAAAAAATGGCGAAAGTATTTTGAACATAATATCTGCCAGATTTATTTTGCCAGATTTCAATTTTTTACATACAATTATAGATTGAGATTGGGCACATTGATTGATAGTGATTAAATATCTGAAGAAAACTAGTAATTTTTTAGATTACTCTATCTTGATCAATATATTCACCCTATTTTACATTGGGTTCATTTGAAGAGTCACTAAATTCTCCATTAATTGAAGAAAAATTGCTACAGGCATCAAAAGAACTTTGATTATCCATAACAATTTTTTGCTGAAATGTTTGCTGATCTTTTGAGACCCTTTTTATAGAATTCCTAAGATTACTCGTTTTCTGTTGGTGTTTCATGGTATTATCATCATGTGATTGTATTTTTGGAGGTTGAAAATTTAATCTTATAGTACTGTTTGATTGTATGGATTTCCGAGGTTCTTTCTTTTTTATCAATGGGCTTTGGATAAGGGAAAATTCGGACTCAGGGTTAATAAAATCGGAGATTTCTGATAAACTTGGTTCTACATCTCTTCGAGGAGACACAACACTCAATCCTTTGGTAAACTCTCCTTGATTTTCATCAACCAATGATAATCTTGTTAATTCTTCTGTAATACTAAATGTATCATCTTCGCTGCTCAGATCAATAATTGAGGTTGTTATTGGCTCATTATTAGAATGTTCGTTTTTCTTCGAAAATATGGAATTTATTAGTGATACTGAAATGGCAGACTCATTATCAGCCTCAAGTTTTGATTGATTCTGACTTTCTATGGTTTCATATGATAAGTCCAGAGTTGGTGTTTTTAAAGGATCGGACGATACACTTGTTTTGGATATATTCTGGTTTTTGTGAGCATTATAATGCTTAGATTGACTTAGCAATAGAGAATTACCAGTAAATGATGTTTCTATTGGCTTCTTATTATCAAAACTACTAGATTTAGGAGGTTCTGGTTCAAATAATTCATTTGGTATATCAGGAAGTGGAATATTAAGTTCTGAAGACTGAATGATACATGTAGGGCCCTTCGGGTGAACATCAATTTTTGCTGAGTATTGATTTGAATAAGAGTCATAAGAACTATCAGATCCTTGGAATTCAGATTCCTCAAACATTGAAGAATTATGATTTTCCAATTCTGTATTACTAGAAATCCTATCAAGCATGCCTGTTTTATATAGTTCTATGTTGTTTTGCTGGGATCCAGAGGAAATTAAAGAAACACTATTATCTTTGGATATTGGGTATTCGGCTCTCAGTTTTTCCTTATATGAGTAAAATACTGACATATATTCACTATCATTACCAATAGACTGCCTCATATTCAATAAACTAATTTCAGAATCAGTATTTGATCCTTGAATTTTGTTCATTTCGATTTCTTTATCATTAGCAATTGAATCAATTGCATCAAGAATCTCCTCCTTTTTAATTTCAGAAACTGTAACTCTATGATCAATAAACTTCTTTGCTTTTTCAATTATTTCTTGTTTGTCATTTGGTTCTTTTAGTATATCTATAGAACTCGATGATGATTCAATAATACTGATGGTTGGAAGTGATGATTCAATCACACTAATTGTTGGCAATGATGATTCAATATCAATTTGCTTCTCAGCAAACAATGAGATCACTTTTTTCTCACTTTCATTGACGTTGCACTCTATCCTTACATCATTTTCCTTAAACAAAACAGGAGCAGGGTTTTCTGCAATATCTTTAGGATTAAAAATATTGAACACTTTGGATTGTTCTTTTTGAACATTCCACAATTTCATTGAAGAATTCAAATCGGTTGCTGCTTCACTTATATCTTGAATCAACTGAACTTGAAGATTGTCTTTTTTCCCAACTTTAATTTCACTATTCCCTTTTTCAATTTTGATATTCCTTCTAAGGTCTTCTATTTCTTTTAATACTCTGCTCATATCATCATTCTTTTTCGGTTTTGTTTTGCCTCTTAGACAATCCCAGTGATCTATATAGTCAGAGTGTTTGATATAAACATGTTTTTCAAGATAATCCATTGAAACAAACTTTTTCCCGCATATGACACACTTCTCAAAAGGCTGGCTCTTGATCTTCAGATTCTTTTCGCTTTTCTTAAGCTTCCTTGATGTTAAAGCTAATTCATTTTTTAATTTATCAATCTCATCTGCTTGGTTTTCGGTCAGCTTTTTTAAATCCATTTGTCCTTTATTCATAAAATCGATACAAATCTGCAGTAGCTGACAAAGCCTAATGCTCAATGGATGAAATAATATTTTAGAATCACCTGCAACAAAATTTGCATTCGCGAAATGCAATAAAAACTGCTGCAATGAATCAAAGTCTTTAACCCTCCGAATAATCTCAGGATCAAGAACTGAAACAAGGTTCCAATCAATTGGTTCTGGTTTCCCTCGAGATTGTCCAGGAATTGGAGGAGGATTAGAAGGCGCATTCGGGTAAAAAGTCCCGTTCCACATTATACGTTTAGAATTATTATCTTTCATTTTGTTCAGGGTTAAAGCAATACTATTCTATAAGATGATTAAAACTAGAAATATAATATTGGTCCAAAACCATTTTTTAAGTTACAATATGTGATAAACAGGAAATTGGTAGAGAATCACTATCATTAAGCCATCATTTTATAAATATTTAATGCTGATTACGCCACCCTACGGAATTAAAACCAGTTTTGATCGTTTTAATCTGATTTAGCACTTTCATAAAATATCATCCTTTTCTCCTTTGCACCCCTAGAGTAATAGCATTCAATTTGGGCTATTATTAAAATTATACAGAGGTGTTCTTTCATAAACTTTTTAATCAGCTCATTGTTTAACTAGATCCTCAATAATGTTGAAAAATTAAGCTCAATGAAGAGGAGTACTCGACAATATTTGTGTTTCTTCCTATTTTGATTTTTACTATTGCAACAGATAATGACAATAGGATGATATCAACCGGGTTATTAATAAAAATTTATTTTTTATGATTGAAACATTCACCTACATAACCCATGATAATGGCGGGAGGCCGTTTAAAGTCAATGTGAGCAGCGATAATAGTGTGGCAATATATAATAACTACGAGGGTATTCTTGTTTTGAAAGATCAATTTGATGAGATTTATATTGGGGATGATGATGATATAAATTTCATTGGAAATAGTATCGCATATATTAAGGGTAACGTATGCACATTTATAATGACAGACAAGGTGTTTAGGGTTTATTTCGAAAAAGACGAAAAAGTCCTTTATTATGTATCAAGGGTTGGAAATAGTGATGTTCCATATCCTTATCTTATTACCAACAAGTATATTTACTTTACTTTATCTCAAAAAAAAATGCAAACTAAACATATCAGTAATGTTCAGTTATGTTACAAAGAGTGCTTCTATGAACTCTATTGCTATAATAATGCTTTCAGCTCCCTAATGGAGAAAATGGATATCATTGAAGTTGCTTACCAAATTAAATGGCAATAACTAAACACAATTCTACTTATCATTTATTACATCTTCATCTATCCATTCAAATCCAATCATTGAGGATCTGATGGGAATGTAGAATCGGAATTTGCCTTTTCCGAAAACTTGTTCAATATTTTTCCTTCTTCCGATATTATTATTGTATCCTGTATTAGTTTGTATCTCCATGAAAGTCCTGTTTTTGGATACATTAGACATGAGCTCTCCGACATAATCATGAATCACAACAAAAAATGCAAAGTAACATAAACCAAATATTAGAATGACAATTTTGGATAAATTAATCAGAAAACCAGACAAAATGAATACTAAGTATGTTGCAATTAGGGCCCTGATCCAATAAAACATAACTATATAAGGCCGCTCATTCTTAATAGCAATGCAAACTCCAAGAAAAGTACTATGGAAACACATTTTTAGGTGGCACTTATGGCATTTATCACAGTGAAATGCACGTGGAGGCAATGGAAATCCACAGGTTTCACATTTAGGAAGGATGTTTTTTTCATTTTCGGTCAATCCACCAATAAGTTCATCACAAATCAGAGCTTTTCCCGTTTCTCCAGGATCACCACGTATTGCTTGGATTTCTGAGATCAAAACCATGATGCTTTCAAACGAAATAATTGGAAGAACGAGAAAATTCTGAAAATATGCAAATCCACTCTTTTTATGAAGATGGAAAGATATAATAGACATATATGGATATATGAAAAGGACTAAAAGTATTAATATCATATAAGGAATGCAGGTAATTCGATGATAATAAAGAGCAAAGCGATTAGAATTTTTATTATCCATTAAAAATGAAATGTATCATGTGTAGAGAGCTGGCCTTGATCCAAAATCACTGTCTTCTCTCTTTCCACATATCCAAACAGATCCTCCAATTATTAGAAGCAGAATAGTTGGAACGATTACAGATAATATGGTAACAATTTGGAAAGAGCTCTGAGTATGTACTTCTTGATCACAATAGGTACCTGTGTGCCTGTCATCACATTTGCAGCTATTCAGTACAAGATATCCATGTGCTCCGCAAGGATTACTTTTAGAAAATTTAATCCATTTTTCCATTGTACTAATTACAAATTCTCTGGATTCTAAAAGAGATTCGGAATCCGATTCTGTTTTTGAGTGAAGATCAGAACAATGTTGACCGTTTTTAATGACTGCAACATTTCTATCTAAGGAGGCTTCCGGATACTGAATAGATAACCTTGACCATGGATCAACATCACCATTCAAGAAGAATACATTAGTTGACCTAGGATCTTTCCCGCCAAAGCGCATGTTAATTGTAGAATCTGCAGGAGAGTCTGAATGGAACAGGTCTTGACAAAGAGTACGGAAATAGTCAATGTTAACTCGTGGAGATCTCAAACGTCCCGATGATGTTTGGAACCAGCCAACTTGATTGCATGTCATCCATGTCCAAGACCTGGTATTTGTCGCCTCACCATGAGCCGAAATGTCCTTTGCAAAATATGGATCATAGTTGGTAATTGGATCTCCTGATTTGTTGATAATTATGTTTAAAGTATTCATCAATACAGACAACCTCTGATTATATGTTGCGGCTTGGGTTATTTCATCACAGTATGAAAGCAAAAGAGGATAAGACCTAGAGTATTGAACAGTATCTGCAAAAATATCTGCAATCATATACAAAAAGCTTAGATCTGTTACATTATCCGTTGGTTTTATGCCTATCATACCTTTAAGTTCTTGGGTTTGTGAAGCATTATGCCCGACTATCTCATTGATTTCGTTATAAATCTGCTGAGTTGATTGAAGGCATTTTTGGGAAACTTTTGCTATTTGTGTTGCCATGTGGTCATCATATTCTGAATAGTTTGCTTTGATAAGAATAGGTGCTGATGAAGCCCAAGATGCAATTGCCATATGAGGGTAGAGCAACCTGAACCAAGAAGAGAGAGATCCTGGATATGAACCTCCTACTACAGCTACGGAACATAAGGAACTAGGAGAACAATATACAGCTTGCATCTCATCAATGAAATAGGCTAAATCAGCCAGAGCTTGCTCAATAGTTAAGAATTTCAAATTATCAGAAGTTAATGTATTAAAAGGCTGGGATTGTCCGAAAAATCGGTGTTCTAATCCCAAAATTACAGCTTTGGTCCTATTTGCTAGTTCAATAACAGAACCCCCCTCAACGGATCTCGATTCAAGAGTGGCTTCACCGCCTATGTAAACCAAAATGGTGTTAGTACTTTGATTTTTAACTGTATAATTCAAATTAACATAATATCTCTGTTCAAAAGTGGATGTCGAGCGACTATTAAAATGATCAACCCTTTGTAAAAAAACCTTTTCGGTCCCAACTTCGTGAAACCGAAAAGGAACGCGAATTAACAACAGAAGAAAATACAAAAGAATTTTGCAGGAACGGTTAACTGAAACCTCAACCGAACACTAAGCGAATTCGCTGTTTTTTGCTATTCATTCTCGTGTATTATTGGTGAATGAGGAGATTGGAGTGACTCAAGCACGAAATTTTTTCATAAAGGATGTTTTTAGATCATCGATTGATATATGATATAGAATACCGCATCATACTTTATCTTGTATCAAAATTCTGTATTTTAGAACCGATCTGAAATGTCGAGGAATATTCTCATGAAAAATAATGGATTTTTGGGTAAATTAATAGAAAAAGGATTTTTAATGGCGATTTTCCGGATTGAAATCATAAAATAACTGGAAAAAATAGATTTTTTTTGATATGTAATAATATTGTGCTTCCTGGTTAATTCTTTGCATGATAATTATTTAAAAATATATTCCAAGTATTATTAAGCCTGAATTCTGGAATAGAACAGGTTTTTAGAATACTCCTTGATAATTCTTGTTGATTCTTTTATGACATTGAGCCATTACATATGAAAATGATTTTATATGCTTATAATTTGAATATTTAAGTTGTTTTTTCATTCTTTCCAAAATCCAGGCTTGCTTTACATGCATTTTCATGTTTTTTTTTTCAGTTATTCCAATATATAGATACAATATAACCCAGCATGTACATATATATCAACATAAAAGAAAAATATTAAATCCGGTTTTGGCACAATATTTATGGAAAACTCAATGAAAAGTAACAAACAAGTTGAAAATTATAAAGCGTTCAAAAGTCACATTACCCAACAATTTAATCATATGGGATGCGAAGCCATTAAAAAGTTAGAAGAACATTTTGGATTCATTCCATCTTTCCAAGAGCTAAAATTCATATCAACACTGTTATCAATGAATTCGAATATTCCATACACCAGAGAGTTTTCTAGGGAAAAATACTTGACTATTTACTGGATAAATAAAAACATCGAGTCTTTCGAAACCCTGATCAAAGAGATCAAGTTTGTGTGCAAATAGTCAAAAAAAAAGGTAAACACGATTATTTTTGTAAACCAATTTTACATATTGTCCAGCCAAATATCTGTGATAAATGCTGATTGTTTTCTACTTGTCTCTTGGATTATCTGATTCGGATCTCGATCGGATCAGCACATTTTTCAAAGAGGGACAATTTAAGTCTGTTATCTCTGTTGCCGATTCTGCGATAAACAAACAGGGATTGATAGATGCCAACCCCTTGCTGTTTTTTTACAGGGGACAAGCATATTATCAGATTGGAAAGTTTGATCAGAGCATACAGGATTTATCTCGATGCATATCTTCTGGTCATATACCAGATAAGGATTTAAATAGTGCATTTGTTTTTAGGGGAAAATCAAGGCTTAGATTAGGATATTTGGATGATGCTGAATCTGATGCAGGAAAGTCAAAAGATAGAGATTTAATGAAATTGGTGAGAGAAAGCAAGACTCTTTTTGCCAATGCTGAATCGAAAGTCAAAAGGGATAAATACGAAGATGCACTGAATGACTACAAAATACTCTTAAAAACTTGTATTTCCTCAGTTGACATCCTTATCAAAGCGGCATCTATTGCTCTTCAAATTGGTAATATCGAAGAATATTCTGATTTATCTCACCAGGCAATGCAAATCGCCCCTAAAAATGCTCAACTGCTTTTAATGAGAGGTATGTTTTTCTTATGTGACCAAGAATTAGAACTTGCGTCAAGGCATTTTAAACTATGTGCATCAGTTTCAACAGATCCCTCAAAATGCAATATTCTTTTACGAGCTAGCAATCAGTTTTTGACCTTTTATAATCAAGCATTGAATGATACAAAATCTCAGAAGTATGACTTGGCCCAAGAGAGTATTGATAGATGCCATTCGATTGCTGAGAAACACTGCAAACAATCAACAAGACTCACATCTACTGTTAAGCTTCTTAAGATTAAACTGATGATTTCAAGAGGTAAGAAGAGGGAAGCAATGTCTTTCTTAGATGAATTGCTTAAGGAAAGTCCTAATTCTACAGAACTTTTATTAGAAAGAGCTGATATATATATAGAAGAAGGTGATTTCGACTCTGCAAACAATGATTATCAAACTGTAAGGAGGATAGATAAAAATAATCAAAGAGCTGAAAACGGACTTGAAAGGATTTCAAAGGAAAGAGAAAAAGAAAAGAATATAGATTATTATGAAGTTTTAGGTCTTAAGAAAGGTGCTAGTTTATCTGAAATCAAAGAAGCCTACAAACTAATGGTAAGAAAATGGCACCCAGATAGATATGGTGACCCAATCAAAAAGAGAGAGGCAGAAAAGAAAATGAAACAGATAAATAGATCATACGATATTTTAGGTGATCCTGAAAAAAAGAAGATGTATGACTCTGGAATAGATCCTGAGAATCCCCAACAAGGTGGCCCTGGGCAGCAAGGCCATCCTGGAGGGTTTGGCTTCAATCCATTTGATTTCTTTAGGGGTGGCAATGGAGGATTCGGTGGATTTGGAGGACAAAATGTACGATATGAGTTCCACTTTGGATAAATCAACAATATGATATTTATTCATCTTTATTTTTCTCTTGTTTGTGTGGTTTCTTGGCAAATATCTCTATTCCAAGTGCTATGAATACAATTCCAATACCTATCCATTGAATAATTGTCATTTTATGATGATAAAGGATTGATGATAGTAGAATGGTGAAAAATTTCCTGGTTGTTGTAGCGATTGACACTATAAGTCCATCACTCAAGCCAATTGCGGTAAATAAAGCTACTTGGGCAATCGCTCCTGTTAGAGCAAAGAGACATAGCGAAGGCAAAAACCTGGTGTCATTAACTATAAAATCTATTGATGCTGTCACCTCATTGAAATTTAAAGCTATTGATATAATGAAACTCCATATATAGGTATAAAACATGGTTACATAAGGGCTGTTTGATTTGGATTTTAATGAGTCAACGACAGGGACATAAAGAGCATCACAAATTAATGCTCCTCCTGCCAAAACAGCACCGTACATTGATGATCCGCCAAAGTTTCCCTTCAGTCCAAATACAATTAACCCAGCTGTCAATATTACTACAACAACCACCCTTTGTTTTGGAACAGGCTTCCGAAAAATAATCATTGAACAAAGCATAACAGATATTGGTTTTGCTGACTTTAAAACATTCAATGTTGGATAATCAACGTATTTCTTTGCCATATTAGAAAATATGGTTCCTGCCATTTGTGGAATTGCAACATATATGTATGGGAATGGATTTTTTGGTATTTTGGTTTTTTGGATCACCATAATTAAATATGATGCCACAATATTTGCTATATAACACCAGATTGGTAAAGTCTTAGGAAAAGGAAACGGCCCAATTGCCGATTTTTTAGATAAAAGACCCTCATCATAATAAAAATGAACAATAAAACCAATATACATCACTCCAATCGCAAAAGAAAGCTTATAATTCATCTAAAAAAATGGTCGAACGATTAACCTAATTTTTATAGTTGTTAGAATGAATCTCTAACATGACCAATGATCAATTAAAACACGTCCAAATCCAAATTAATCACTATGACTATGTTATTTGAGAATATCTACATCTTAAAGATGATTCATCTGGGAGGGATTTCTACCTCCTTATATTAAACCAAAGTGATAGAACATATGCATCAATTACTTAATAAACAATTTGGGTTGAATTCCCAAAATCTGGAAAAGAATTATGGTGATGTAGATTGTATATCATCGATATTTATGGTAATACTAGTTCTTTATACTGCCAAAAATGTTCTGAAGAATGGTGGTATGTTAATGGTTCGGTTGAATAGATTTATATATAATTTCTTTGTACATTGATAATCGCAAACAGTTCACTATTATGTGAACTAACAACAATCCTTTGACTTTTTTGGTACTTCAGTGATTCTTGTTTCGGGCTGGTGTGGTTCAATTTCAAGTGCACACATGGCAGAAGCTAAAAATAGCTCTTTGATCCCTCTTGAATCAACAGAAGATGTCAAAAAGTAATCTCTTGCACGATATCTCCTCACTAAAAGTTGGCCATTCCCCGAGCATTCAAGGATCCGCTCATCATCCATCAAATCTGCTTTTGTTTCGACCAAAAACAAAAAACAATCCGATACTTCTGCCCTGATACGAGATACCCATTGGTCAAGGCTGCCAACTGACGTTTGATCATAACAAACCAGAGCCACATCTGTTCCCCGATAAAACATTTGACTTATTGACTGAAACCTTTCTTGTCCTGCAGTATCCCATATTTGCATCGATACTGTTTCTCCATTTTCAAGAACAACAATCTTATTACTTGACGCAGGTGAAATAGTCGGAGAAATCTCATTAGAAAAAGGTTTCTTTAAATAAGAACTAACTAAAGAGGTCTTGCCTACACCACAAGCCCCAACCAGAATAATTTTTATTGTCTTCTGCGTTTTTTTCATTCAACAAATTGACTCTAATAACAAGATGAATTAGTAATAACATTCCTGTCATTTTTAGATGAGTTTGGAGATTATTCCTGCTTCTGCTTTTGCAGAGTGTCATTATCCATTGTCTCTTGAAGCATTAGATATATGTTCCAACGGGAGATATAAAAATAAGAAAGGAGAAGAGATTGAAATAAGGGAGAAGATTATTAAGTCCATTCAAGAAACCGAGAGTTTTGATCCGACAATTCAGTTTTATTATAAAAAAAATGAGCCTAAACAGGGAAAAATATATGTTATTGCTGAAAAATCTGTTGATTGTGCCATAAGGTTGAGATATAAGTATCCGAACCATCGCATAGCGCTGTTAAATTTTGCAAATCCATATCAACCAGGTGGTGGGTTTTTGGGTGGAGCAATCGCACAAGAAGAATGCATTTGCCGAGCAACCGCCCTTTATCCGTCAATATGTCGAAGAAATGAGTTTTTTGATTATAATATTAATGTTTCCGATTCATATGGATCGGATTATCTAATTTTTTCCCCAAATGTTCCAATATTTAAGAACGATTCATATGAACCACTTGAATGTCCATTGGAAGTTTCAATGATTACGTCTGCTGCTGTCATTGCATTTCGTATCAAATCAACATCATTATTAAAAAAGGATCTTGATATGATTAATACTACAATGCATCAAAGGATTAAGAAAATCATCGAATTGGCGATTTATAAAAAAGTTCAAGTACTTATATTGGGAGCATTTGGATGTGGTGCATTTGGTAATGATCCTGATGAAGTTGCGAAATCATTTAAGTACTGGCTTATTGAAAAAAAAATGCTTGAATTTTTTGATGAAGTTGTTTTCCCAATTCCTGGATCTCGAACAAATAATTTAGGTGTATTTTCCAAAGTACTAAACAAGTAATTCTATTTTAATCAATGTAATAATTTGAGTGTGGAGGCAATTGGATACATTAAGAAAATCAACAGTCATTGATTCATTAGAACTACGTGAAGACATGTCATACAAGATTAATACTAAATAATCGATTTGCTCAAGTTTTATTGAAATCCTGAGTAATGACATGCCTCTTCTATGATGATAGGGGTATAAGAAATCAATTTGGAGGAAATTTTTGAAAAATTGGGGGTCCAGTTTCTGACAAAATAAAAAAACATTTTCGAAAGATTTTTGGGAATGCTCTCCCCACTCACTATTACAATACAACAATTTTTTGTTATACTTTATTATTTTTGAAATCCAATAAATATGGAGAAATGAATACTTTCGTTATTTTCTATTCGAATTTATGATGAAAGAAATATATTCTTTTTACTTCAATATAATAGAATTCTTTAAGCAAAACAATTCTATTGCTTTATGATTACCGTACATTTTTAAACCTTCTAACATCCATCGATCCAATGCTTTCGGATTAGCACCTTTTTGAATACACCTATCTATACCAAATAGAAAAAAATAAACACCTTCAATTCCATCGTATGATTCCAATAGATCAGTTTTCGATAATCGAAGCAAAACAATTTTATTTCTGCGATTGACATAATGATGCTTATAAACCTCTCCCAAAGCTCTGGCATATTCATATGGAGAGAAAACCTCATCATATGCAAACTTAAACCAAAATTCATTATATTCTTTCCAAAAATTCGCTGATTTCAATCTTGATTGTTCGATTTGATTAACAAGCTCCATTAAATTAAAATAATTAAACACTTTCATTTGCTTAATCAATTTTGTATGAGTCATTTTTCGGAACTTAAGAGTAAGTATATTGTAATTATAGTTTAAATTACCTTTTTTGCTCGTAGAGAAGCGTTCAAGGCCAACATTAATCATAAAAAAGTGGAAATGGAAAGGTTTGTTTACCAATCCTGCTTTAATGACTTCATCAAAACCATAATAATTAATAACAGAATCAATTTCAGGTCTAGATTTAATGTAATTAACGAAGTTTTCAACCTTTTCTCGATTATCAGAAAGAAAGTCTATTAATTGACCTGAACAATAATAGGCTACAAACTCATTAAGTTTAAAACTACCACCAAAAGAATCATTATAAATTTCACCTAACTCTTTCATCACGTATATTAATTCCTGTTTCAGTAATGGGGTCGTTGGAGCCTCAAAATATTTGAATATAATCATTGGAATTATCCTATCATCAAATCCATATGGATAATTTGTAGGTTGATCATTCTTGAGTAAAGAATAGCCACCTGATCTCTTCATGAAACTGAGAATTAATTTTGTAAATTGTTTTAAAAAAAAGTTATATAAACCATAGAATTTTAAATTTTATGATTCATCGGTTTTTTTATCCTTAATTTTTGGTTTCTCAACAGTTTCATTTTCGATTTTCAAATTCTCGGTTTTAATTTCAATAATGCATTGTTTATACCTTTTGGAAATCTTTTAGGGAATTGATTTGCCATCTTACAGAAGAGAACAATGGCAAAATCTAATGTCATGAAGATTTTTGTGATCCTTCCACATCCAGATTATCTGAATCAGATCATTATTGTTATTTTTTGACTATTTGTCCATTTTGTGATTTCAAAAATGCTGTAATCGTTTGGAAAAAAAATTTCTTCACTTTATAAACTATAGGCCATGATTTTACCCTACTACAAAAATTTAAACCTACTACAAAAATTTATAAAATATTATTTTTCATTTTTTTATTTTCATTATATCTCATGATTGAGCAAGCATATGCTGTTCCAATTTTGGAAATAAGGGAGAGACTTAACCTACAATATTCTAGTTATCTTTTTGTAAAAATTTCTAATCAATTGAAGGGAAAATAACATGTTTGTCGGAATGCCAAAATTCTGGATCTAGTGGATATTCTTGAAAACGAACATTTACCATATACTTTACGGACGGTTGGTGAAATATTTTCTGTCTCACATGGGGTAATAGCCCATGTATTGAAGGGGAAAAATGAAGAGAAAAAACCTCCTGGGAACCAAAGGGTCTTATCGGATCAAGATGAAGAAGAAATCCTTGAATATATATACACCATGGAGAGCAAAAGGAAACCTTGTTCATTGTCACAGATTATTATTTTCATTCAAGAGAGGTTTGGAAAAACCGTCACTTCTGGATACATCAACTGTTTTTATGAAAGGCACTCCGAAAAATTGAAGAAAGTTGTTGCAACTCCAATGGATGAGAAAAGAGTGAATATATCACGCGATGATATCCAAAAATTTTGTGAAAAAGTGACAGAAGAGGTGAAAAATGTTGATCCTTCATTAATTTTTAATGCTGATGAAACTGGAGTTCAAGAGTTTGCTGATTCAACTAAGTATCATGCAATAGTAAGTTCTCAAGTTAAGGAAGATATTTACTATTATTCAGTGAGAAGGAGTCAGAAATTGTTTACTGTCCTGCCATGCATATCATTAATGGGAAAATCAACAATTCCATTAATAATTACATCGAGATTAACCGAAGACAATGATGTTTCATCCTTAGGCATGTTCCCTGATAAGCATTATTCACTTGTTCATTCAGAGAAAGGATATGTTACGAGAAAAATTTTTTATAATTGGTGTGAGAAAATATTCATACCATTTGTATATATTACTAGAGAAGAAAACAATCTTCCTCCTTTTAGCAAAGCTATAATATTCTTTGATAACTGTTCTTCTCATAAAG
>Ga0209639_1000934_pt1 | contig 34277 bp, 26 predicted proteins | sample EPASupsiteHSE605_FD_187268 | JGI IMG/M metagenome (GOLD analysis project Ga0209639, IMG submission 187268) | Bioremediated contaminated groundwater from EPA Superfund site, New Mexico - Sample HSE6-05 (SPAdes) (version 2) | ecosystem: Environmental > Aquatic > Deep subsurface > Groundwater >... | reverse complement strand
GCAAAATAATCTTAAGTTTGGGGTGTATCTTTCTCCTTGGGACCGTAATCGGGCAGATTATGCGAGCCCGGCATATATTGATTATTACAGGAACCAACTGAAAGAGATATTTAAAAACTATGGACCTGTGTTCGAGATGTGGTTTGATGGAGCCAATGGTGGAACTGGTTACTACGGTGGTGCCAATGAAAAAAGGTCGATAAACGGACAGACTTATTATGACTGGCCTACAACGATTAATCTGGTGAGAAATATGGAGCCAAACGTGATCTTTTTCAGCGATGCTGGTCCGGGAGTTCGCTGGTGTGGCAATGAAAATGGAGAAGTTAACACCATCTGCTGGAATATGATTGATACGGATTCAATATACCCGGGCAAAAGTGGGATTTGTGAACTGCTGGGAACGGGTTCTGAAAAAGGTAAACAGTGGATTCCTGCTGAAGCCGATGTTTCTATTCGTCCGGGATGGTTTTATCATGCTAAGGAAGATAATCAGGTGAAAACACCGGAACAATTGTTCGATATTTACCTGAAAACAGTGGGGCGTGGTTCTTTGATGCTGCTGAATGTTCCGCCTGATCGTCGTGGTTTGATCCATGAAAACGATATAAAATCTCTGGAGGGATTCCGGAAAATGCTGGATTCGGCTTTTGCGCATAATCTGGCTCTGAATGCAAAAATCAAAGCAAGTTCGGTACGTGGAAATTCCAGTGATTTTGCAGTACGGAATCTTATTGATTTGAATAAGGAAACGTACTGGACAACTGATGATTCGATTCTGACAGCGAGTATTGAAATCAGCCTGAAAACAGAAATTCCGGTAAAATACATTGTTTTGAAAGAGTATATTCGTTTAGGTCAGCGGGTCAAAGCATTCTCTGTGGAAGCGATGGAGAACGGTCAGTGGAAAATCGTTGCTAACGGAACAACCATCGGACACAAAAGAATATTAAAAATTGATTCAATCACGACATCAAAAATCAGGGTTCGTATTATCGATTCCAGAGCCTGTCCGGTGTTATCGGATATTGAAGTTTATTAAAACAGGATTTATGAAGAAGATTTTGATTCTTGCAAGCTTACTCTTAGTTCTTTCGTTTACGAAACAAGCTAAATGTCAGGCTCAAAAGCATAGTTTTGCAATTGAAGGCGGTCAGTTTTTGTACGATGGGAAAGTCATACAGATACATTCCGGGGAAATGCATTATGCCCGTGTGCCGCAGGAATATTGGCGGCATCGTTTTCAGATGATGAAGGCAATGGGATTAAATACCGTTTCAACGTATGTTTTCTGGAATTATCATAATACGGCTCCGGGAGTCTGGAATTTCTCAAGTGGAAATAAAAATCTCCGGGCTTTTATCCAAATAGCACAGGAAGAAGGTTTAATGGTGATATTACGTCCCGGACCTTATGTTTGTGCTGAATGGGATTTTGGCGGATATCCCTGGTGGTTGCAGAATAATCAGGATCTGATCATTCGTACCAATCAACCTTTTCTGGATTCCTGCAATATTTATATACATAAGCTGGCTGAACAACTGAACGATTTGCAGATAACGCATGGCGGACCGATCATTATGGTTCAGGTCGAAAATGAGTTTGGCTCTTATGTTTCACAGCGAAAGGATATTTCGATGGAACGGCACAGAACATATTATTATGCAATTAAGAAAATGCTGGAAGATGCTGGTTTTGATGCCCCTTTTTTCACTTCCGACGGTTCCTGGTTGTTTCAGGAAGGGGCAATACCGGGTGTTTTGCCAACAGCCAATGGAGAAACCAACATTGAAAATCTGAAAAAGGCTGTAAATCCTTTTACGAATACTATGGGGCCATATATGGTTGGAGAGTTTTATCCGGGTTGGCTAGACCATTGGGGTGAAGATTTTATAAGAGTACCTGCAGAACAAAGTGTTCAGCAACTGGAAGCTTTTTTGCAAAACAATATCAGTTTCAATATTTACATGGTTCATGGGGGAACCAATTTTGCCTTTACATCCGGTGCCAATTACGATGCAAATCGTGACATCCAACCTGATATCACCAGCTACGATTACGATGCACCCATATCCGAAGCCGGTTGGCCAACAGATAAATACATGGCTTTCCGTTCTCTGATGCAGAAATATACAACAGATTCGCTGCCTGCAATACCGGCGAATATTCCGGTAATCTCTATTCCGGATATTCAATTGACACATTATGACTTCTTTGAATGGAAAAAGTCAATCAAACCCATTGTGTCAGATGTTCCCTTGACGTTTGAAATGCTCGGACAGGGTTATGGGTATGTGTTGTACAGTCATAAAATAGAAACAGAAATGAAGGGGAATTTGAATATTAGTGGATTGCGGGATTATGCACTGGTGTATATCAATGGAAAAAGAGTTGGAGAGTTAAACAGGATGACGAAAACCTATTCTCTTGAAGTGGATATCCCGGCCAATGCTTTACTGGAAATCTTTGTCGAAAATATGGGTAGAATCAATTATGGCGCAGAAATTCCAAACAACAAAAAAGGAATTATTTCTGCTGTTACCCTTAACGGTATGGAGCTAAGGGGAAACTGGAATATGTACAGGATTCCGTTCGATTCTGTTCCGGGATTGAGCAAAAAACAGAATGTTTCTACTGCCGGAAAACCAGCTTTTTACAGCGGAACCTTTGGGTTGAAAACGACAGGTGATGCATTTCTTGATATGCAGAGTTGGGGTAAGGGAATTGTTTTTATCAATGGCCATAATCTGGGAAGATACTGGAATATCGGTCCGCAGCAAACTTTGTATATTCCAGCTTGTTGGCTCAAAAAAGGGGAAAACAAAGTAGTAATCTTCGAGATGAAAAATGATATGGTGCAAAAAGCATTGAAAACCACTAAAAAACCCATTTTGGATAATTTGAAAAAATGAGCTAAAGTAGGATGGAGGCTTCAAAAGAAAGCACAGAGATTTGCAGGATATAGCTTTACCACGAAGGGAGTAGACTTACTGAGAATCAATTTTAGCGATAACTTTTTCGATTGCTAAGTGGACTTGAAGTGCTCATTTCTACTTCGGATTCCTGATTTTCTATCTAGAACTTTCCTACGTATTTATTTACCAAATTCTCTAAGTATTCTTGTCTTCCGCTTTTGGCGACTGGTTCGTCGTTTTCGGATACCCATTTTTCGAGTTCCGTAAAATCGATTTTTTTATCCATAATCTTTTTACCTATTCCCTGAGCATAGCCCGAATAACGTTCTGAAACAAAATTATCCAGCACTTTATCATGTATTAATGCATCTGCAATCAACAAACCCTTAGCAAAGGTATCCATAGATCCTATATGAGCATGAAATAAATCTTCCAAATCGGAGGAGCTTCTTCTGAGTTTTGCATCAAAGTTGAACCCGCCGCTACCAAGTCCGTTTTGTTTCAAGACCACCAACATAGCATAGGTAGCATCGTAAACATTTGTCAAAAACTGATCGGTGTCCCAGCCAAGCAATATATCGCCTGTATTGGCATCAATGCTACCAAGACGTCCTGCTGTTGAAGCCACAGTCAGTTCATGCTGGAAAGTATGAGTTGCCAGAGTTGCGTGATTGGCTTCGATATTGAGTTTGAATTCGTCAAGCAATCCATAAGCACGCAGGAAATTCAGGACTGTTGCAGAATCGAAATCGTATTGGTGTTTGGTGGGCTCTTTGGGTTTGGGTTCTATCAATAGTGTTCCGGTGAACCCGATTTTCTTTTTGTAATCAACTGCCATCTGGAAAAATCTGGCTAGCTGTTCCTGTTCGTGAGAAAAGTCAGTGTTGAGCAGGGTTTCATAACCTTCACGACCTCCCCAGAAAACATAATTTTCACCCTTGAGTTCCTTGGTAACATCCATCGCATTTTTAACCTGTGCCGCTGCATAAGCAAAAACATGCGGGTTGGGATTGCTGGCTGCACCATTCATAAATCGCGGATTAGAGAATAGGTTCGCAGTTCCCCATAAGAGCTTTACTCCTGTTTCCTGCTGTAGTTGTTTCGCCTTGTCAACCATTACTTTCAGGTTGTTGCATGATTCTTTAAAACTTGTTCCTTCGGGTGCAATATCCCTGTCGTGAAAACAATAATAGGGAACTCCCAGTTTTACAAAAAATTCAAAAGCGGCATCCATGGTTTGATGAGCGATATCCATTAGTTTTTCGCCTTTCTCCCAAGGACGGTTGAAACTTCCACTACCAAACATATCGGCTCCATTGCCTTTAAGTGTATGCCAGTAGGCAATAGCAAAGCGGAAATGATCTTTCATACTTTTTCCGGCTACAATCTGGTTTTCGTCGTAATATTTGAACGACAATGGATTATCTGAATTTTTGCCTTCAAATTTTATTTTTTTAATTCCTTTAAAATATTCCATAGCGGATTTTATTTTGAGTTTGACAACTATTTTTTATTTGATATTGAGTTTAAGTATTGAAAGCCATTTTTCATAGGCTTTGAGGTGTAAATCATTGTTTTGTGCAGGTTCAATTTGTTTTACACGTTTTAAATGTTTAAAGGCTTCCTGAAAGTCGGGATAAAAACCAAATCCTACACCGGCAGCCCGTGCAGCACCCACAGAGCCGTCCGCATTGAATAATTCCACGGGAAGACCGCACAAGTCCGAAAGCATACCACCAAATACCGGACTTAAAAACATATTGGTATATCCGGCTTTGATTACATTGATTTCCAGTCCCATTTCCTTCATGATTTGCATTCCGTAATAAAAGGAAAATACAATTCCTTCCTGTGCAGCTCTGAATAAATGCTTTTGGGTATGTTGGTTGAAGTTGAGGCAGTGAATCTGAGAATCAATCTGTTTGTTTTGTAAAATTCGTTCCGATCCGTTTCCAAAAGGAAGAATTACCAAACCTTCGCTACCAACTGGAATTTCAGCTGCTAGCTGATTCATTTCTTGATAGGAATACTGTTTATTCCCAATCGTATTGCGCATCCATGTGTTTTGTATTCCTGTGCCGTTAATGCACATTAAAATGCCGAGTTTGGTATGTTCTTTTTCGTAATTGACATGTGCAAATGGGTTTACTCTGGAAAAATTATCGAAGGTAACTTTGTCGCTCAATCCGTATAAAACTCCTGAAGTACCCGCGTTGGCGGCCACTTCTCCTGCTTTCAGTACGTTAAGTGAGAATGCATTATTGGGTTGATCTCCAGCCCGGTAACAAACAAAAGTATTTTCGGTGAGTCCAAGTTCATTAGCTACATCTTTTTTTAGTTGTCCCTGAACAGAAAACGTTGGAACGATTTCAGGAATAAGATTCCGGCTAAAACCATAATGTTCCAGCAGAAAATCAGCGATATCATTTTTTTGAAAATCCCAGAAAATTCCTTCCGATAAACCCGAAATGCTTGTCTGGATTTCTCCGGTTAGGCGCATGGCAATATAATCGCCCGGAAGCATTATTTTATGGATTTTTTCAAAGATTTCCGGCTCATTTTCTTTGACCCATTTTAATTTAGAAGCGGTAAAATTCCCGGGAGAATTCAATAAATGACTCAGGCATTTTTCCTGACCAATTTCATTAAAAGCCTTGTTGCCGATTTCTGCCGCACGACTGTCGCACCAGATAATCGAAGGGCGTAGCACATTTTGATCCTTATCCACCAACACCAAACCGTGCATTTGATAGGTAATACCGATGCCGTGGATTTCTCCGGCTTTGGCTCTTGATCGTTGAAGGATTTCTTTTGTCGCCAGAACAAGATGCTGCCACCAGATTTCGGGATTTTGTTCTGCCCAGCCGTTTTTTACAGAAATCATCGGCATCTCCTCTTTTGGTGAAAAAGCACTGGCAAGACAATTTCCGCTTTCTGCCTGAATGATGGAAGCCTTCACTGACGAACTTCCTATATCGTAACCAATAAAATACATTTTTTCGGAGTTTGTAATTTGAAAGTAGTGATTAGGTGATTCGATAATTTTATACGACTATTTTTCCCAAAGCTTTTCCATTTCTTCCAAAGTCTTTCCTTTTGTTTCAGGAATAAATTTCCAAACAAACCAAGCTGCAAGTACTCCCATTATTCCATATATCCAATATGCAAATCCATGATTGAATTTCTCGGTAAGAAATGAAGAATCATTTAATATTGGGAAAGTAGCCGAAATCAGATAATTCGAAATCCATTGTGCAGCAACAGCTATTGCCATAGCCTTTCCTCTGATTTTATTAGGGAAAATCTCGGATAATAATACCCAGGTTACAGGTCCCCATGATAATGCAAAGCAGGCTACATAACCCAACATGAAAATGAGTGCAGATAAACCAAGCTGATGAATATAGAATGCAAAGCCAAGAGCAAACATAAAAAATGCCATCCCCAAAGCCCCAATTATTTGTAATGGTTTTCGTCCGAATTTATCAACAGTAAGTATGGCCACAACCGTAAATGTAAGATTGATAATGCCAACAATGATTGTTTGCAGTAATGCATAATCAGTACCTGAACCCATATTTTTAAATATTTCGGGAGCGTAATACAAAACCACATTTATGCCCACAAATTGCTGAAAAATTGATAGTAACATTCCAATTACGATTACGAGAATACCAAATGAAAACAATTTTCCGGTTTTGTGAATAATGGTGGAATTTATCTCATTCAAAATCAATTTTGCTTTTGCGGTTCCGTTTATTTTTTCCAATATTTTGAAAGCTTTTTCGGGTTGATTCCGAAGTGTGAGGTATCTTGGGGTTTCAGGAATAAAGAAAAGTAAGAATAGAAATATTCCTGCTGGAATTAACTCGGAAGCAAACATGAACCGCCAGCCTGTTTTGTTTAACCAAGCTTCATTTCCCTGAAGTGCAATGTAATAATTAACGAAATATACCAATAACATTCCAAAAATAATTGCAAATTGATTCCATGAAACAAGCTTTCCTCTTATTTCGGGTGGTGCCATTTCGGCGATATACATTGGTGAAATCATTGAGGCTAAACCTACTCCAATGCCTCCTATTATTCGATAAAACACAAATAAATACAGAAATGTATGGTCTGCCTCTCCAATTGGTTTTATAAACATTTCCGGCCAGGCTGACCCTATTGCTGAAAGAATAAAAAGAATGGCAGCAAGCATTAAGCCTCTTTTCCTCCCTAGGTATAAACTCACTAATCCTCCTATCAAACCTCCAATAATACATCCAATTAATGCACTCGAAACTGCAAACCCAAGTTGTGAGTTTGCCTGTGTTTCTGCTAACCCGGCAGGGTCAATAAAAAATGCTTTTAGAGATCCAACGGTGCCCGAAATAACAGCCGTGTCGTACCCAAATAATAAGCCCCCGATGGTCGCAACCAGCGTCAGGCCAATGGTGTATAGTTTTAAACTGCTTTGTGCTTTTTCTTCCATTGATTTAGTTTTTGATGGATAAGTTCATATTACGGAATCTCAAAATTAAATTTTATTAGCTTAGTAGCAAGCTTTTTGTTTTTCTTTTCACAGAAAAATTTGCGATTTGAAAATTATCCGACATTTGCAGGTGCAAGTTGTAGTGAATTCAAAATAAATTGAAAGTATTCAGTAAATTATGAGCATAAAAATATCCATATTCGGAATACTTCCCAATGGGAAAATTGTCAACGAATATTGCCTGAAAAATAAAAACGGGATGGAAGTCAGGGTGATAAATTATGGCGGGATCATTACATCCATACGGGTACCTGATAAAGACGGGATTTTCGAAAATGTGGTATTGGCATATTCATGTCTTGATGATTATATTCAGGATAATTGCTATTTGGGAGCTTTGATTGGTCGTTATGCCAATCGTATTGCGAATGCAAGTTTCAGTTTGGATGGAAAGGAATTTCACCTTGTAAAAAACTTGGGAGAGAATAATCTTCATGGTGGATCAAACGGATTTCATAAGGTGTTTTGGGAAATAGAAAGCCTGGAACAGCCAGGCCTTGATCGGTTAAATCTACATTATCTGAACAAAGACGGAGAGGGAGGATTTCCGGGGAATTTGGATGTAAACGTACAATATTCGCTTACAGAACAGAATGAGTTGATTGTAGAGTATAGTGCAATAAGCGATAAGAAAACAGTTTTCAATCCAACTCAACATACATATTTCAATTTGAGTGGAAATCCAACTCAGCAGATTTGCGGACATCAACTGATGGTCAATGCCGGAGGATTTTTATCTACCGATGAATTTTTGATTCCCGATGGGAAAATTATTCCGGTTGAAGGAAGCCCGATGGATTTCAGACAATCAAAACAAATTGGTATGGAAATACAGTCTGATTATGATCCTTTGAAAATTGGGAATGGTTATGATCATTGCTGGGTGTTGGATAAAGATGCGGAAGTTACAAAGGCCGCTGAACTGATTGATCCTGTAAGTAAAAGAAAATTGGAAATCTTTACTTCCGAACTAGGTATTCAATTTTATACGGGAAATTATCTGAAAGCTTATCATGGTGAATTTGGCTATCGTTGCGGTGTGGGATTGGAAACGCAGCATTTCCCTGATTCTCCCAATAAGACTGAATTCCCGTCGGTAATTCTTGATGCGGGAAAAATATTTTATTCTGCTACCACATATTGCTTTAGCTTATCAGAAAAATGAGTTTCAATATAAAGATGTTGATTGAACGTGAGATTTGATGCAGGATTTTGAAAATCCGGAGATAATATCTTGTTACAAGAAAATTTTACTGTTTTTTACATGGGCATAATATATATATCAGTTCTGTTTATATGGTACTGATTAACTGCTTTTTCTGTTGGTAATGAATTATGTTTTTCTATCATTACGCTAGCAATCCTCCAACGCAAGTAGACATGCGGAAGATGAAAACAAAGAGGTTTATTTTGTGAAAAATGAGAATGAAAAAGGCTGCTCTTTTTGAGCAGCCTATAACATACAAGGGAAAAGGAGTATGTTTACTGCCGGACTAAGCCATGACGAGAAATCCGGACAATCTTAAATCAATTGTAAGTGTTTTGCCTTGATATTGCAGAAGTAGTAATTAAAGAAATACTTCTGAAACATTTTGCAAGGAATTTGCTTTTACAGACATTTTTTTTGAAAGCATATTTTCTTAAAATGATATTATTATAGGAAAAGTCATTTGGAGTCTTCTGAAATAATATCAATTTCATACATGCCAAAATAAAATGTACGTATTACATTTCTAATAATGTTTGAAGGCGCAAATGTACAACAAAAAATGTGAAAACAATGTCTTCTGTTAATTTTTTTTTAATCACATATCGTTTTAGTTAATCCAATTATTTTGCGACTTTAAATATAAGTAATAGAGCGAGTTATGATTTTGTATTAAATTGATACTTTGTAAAAACAGATCAAAACTACCACTTGGCTAAAACAATTCAGATGTATTTTGTATTTACAAGAATTTAGCCTATCTAAAAATAAAAGATCAATATTTAGAGATCTGTGTTTCGCCTCCGGGTACTTAAAATTTGATATTTTAAAATATAGAAAATACAAATAATAAAATAAAATAAGTATGACTCATGTTGATTTATGATAATTTAATGAATTGTGAATTACCGGTTTAGAAATCTTTATCAAAGATGGTGAGAATTGTAATACTGTGAGCTTGCAGCCCTATCTGGTTTATAATTATTTACAACCATAGTGGTAGATTTGATTAAATACTCTTGATTCAAATCAAAATCGGCTCTATTTCGAGCCAGTTCTGTACTTTTGCAAAAAACTGATTTAAACTTGATTTACCCGTCTAACTTAGAGCAAAAAATAGGCTTTGACCAAATTCGCCAGCTTATCAGTGGTGAGTGTATCAGTACGCTTGGGAAATCCTTGGTGGAAAAAATGTGTTTCAGTCGTTCCTATGCTGAAATCGATCGCTTGCTGAATGAAGTAGAAGAATTTCGGCATATCCTGATGTTTGTGGAACATTTTCCGGCTCAGGATTATATTGACATGAATCCTGTACTGGACCATATTCGCATTCCCGGTACCTGGCTCGATCAGGAAGAGCTTTCCTGGTTCAGAGCATCGTTAAATACTTTACAAGAGTGCATCCGCTTTTTTGAACCTGACGGTGAAGAAAATCCTTACCCTTTTCTTACACAACGCCGTGGAGATGTGTTTGTAGATGAGGCCATTTTGAAAGAAATTAATCGCATAACTGACGATCGTGGAAATATCAGGGATAAAGCTTCGGAGAAACTGTATGAAATTCGTCGTCAGCTTGAACGTAAAAAAGGAGAAACAGACAAACGTATCCGGGAGGTATTCAGGCAGGCGAAGTCAGAAGGGATTATTCCGGAAGATTCTGAAATTACCATTCGAAGTGGTCGTCCGGTAATTCCGGTGATGGCCGGATTTAAACGCCGTTTACGCGGATTTATTCACGATACTTCGGCCACAGGGCAAACGTTGTATATTGAGCCGGAAGCGGTTTTCGAAATCAGTAATGAGATCAGGGAGCTGGAATTGGCCGAGAACTATGAAATCCATCGCATATTACTGGCTTTCACCGATTTTATCCGACCCTTTTACTTCGATTTAAAGAAAGCATACCATTTTTTAGCCTGGATAGATTTTATTCGTGCAAAAGCCCGGTTTTCACTAAAAATCAATGCGTATAAACCAATATTGAATAATCGTCCGGTGATTGACTGGTTTCAGGCTTATCACCCACTTTTATGGCTTTCGCATACGGCAGCCAGAAAAAAGGTGGTGCCACTTTCCCTCAAACTTTCCAGTGAACAACCTGTACTGATTATTTCAGGTCCGAATGCAGGTGGAAAATCTGTTTGTTTAAAAACAACAGGTTTATTGCAATATATGCTTCAATGCGGAATTCCGGTACCTATGAAACCTACTTCGGAAGCTGGTATATTCGATAAAATTTTTATTGATATTGGTGATGAACAATCTCTTGAAAATGATTTGAGTACCTATAGCTCTCATCTTCTCAATATGAAGAAACTGGTTTCGGAAGCCAACATCTCTACACTTTTTCTGATTGATGAATTTGGAACCGGTACAGAACCTCAGTTGGGAGGAGCAATTGCGGAAGCAATTCTGGAACATTTGGTGCAGAAAAAATCGTTTGGTGTGGTTACAACACACTATGCCAATCTGAAACTTCTGGCTGACCGTACTCCTGGAATAGCAAATGGTGCAATGCTTTTTGATACTACGGATATGAAGCCGCTTTATATCCTGAAAATGGGTTCGCCTGGAAGCTCATTCGCCTTCGAAATTGCACAAACGATTGGTCTTCAAAAAGAGATTATTGAACAAGCTCTGACTAAAACCGGAAAAGCTCATCTCGATTTTGAAAAACAACTTCAGCAACTGGAAGTCCAGAAATATGAAATTGCCCGAAAAACGGAAGAGTTACGGGTTGCAGATGATTTTCTTCACGAAGTGATTGAAAAATACAATACCCTTTCGGGTGAAGTGGAAGCTCAACGTGCCATTATCCTTAAAAAAGCCCGTCAGGAAGCGAAGGAAATTATCTCGACAGCCAACAGAACGATCGAAAATACCATTCGTGAAATAAAGGAGCATAAAGCCGATAAAGAGACTACCGCTCTGGTTCGGGGAATGGTAAAAGAGTTTGATGAGAATCTGGATAAGCAGGACGCGGAAGACTCTAAAAAACTGCTTCGCAGAATTGCGCCCAGGGTGAAGGGTTCATCGCGAAAAGCACAAGGGAAAACTTCACTTCCCGAATCCATACAACCGGAAGTATTGTCCGGAAAACTTCAGATTGGAGATATGGTTCGTTTAAAAGAACAGGGTTCTATTGGGGAGGTGATGGAGATAAAAGGGAAAAAAGCCATTGTTACTACCGATAGTATTCGTTTATCTTTGCCTCTGGAACAATTGGAACGAATCAATCCGAGAACCGTACAAAAAAAGAAGAAAAATAACAATGCTCCTTCTGTTTATGGAAATATCCTGAAAGAGATCAATCAGCGTAAGCTCGACTTTAATCCTTCGCTTGATTTGCGCGGAAAACGTGCCGATGAGGCACTGGAGCTTACCCGCAAACTCATTGATGATGCTATGCTTTACGGAGAGCACGAAGTGAGAATATTGCACGGGAAAGGTTATGGAATCCTTCGCCAGATTGTGCGTGAATACCTTCGAACGCTTGACGATGTGCAAAGTTTTCACAACGAACATATCGAACGCGGAGGCGATGGCATCACAATTGTAGTATTACGATAAACTAAACCGAATATAATTTGTTAAACACAAAAATAATTTGAAGCATGAAAAAACTGATTTTAATCGTTTTGACAGTGATGGTTGCAGGTGCTGCCACATTGATTGCGCAGTCACCATCGGGTGAAGCGGAGAAAGCATCAAAAGTAATGATTACCACTGATGCAAGTTTTGTAAAAGACACCAAAAAAGGTGTGGTTCTTGTTGATTTCTGGGCAACCTGGTGCCGTCCCTGCCGTATGCAAGCTCCAATTGTTGACGAGCTTTCCAATGAAATGAAAAAAATTAAATTTGCAAAACTTGATGTTGATCAAAATAAAGCTACTGCTTCTAAGTTTCAGGTTTCGAGTATTCCTACGTTGATTATCTTCAAAAATGGTGTTGAAATCAAACGCCTTGTAGGTCTTCAGGATAAGGAATCATTAAAGGCTGAATTGAATGCAGCTTTAGAAAAATAAAATGGAAATACGGTGACGATGTGACAAAGTGTTTGTTTTAGCATCTGCTTGATATTATTTTTAGAGTAAATAATATTTAATAACGCTTAAAGGTCTTCATTATGAGTGAAAATAAGGAGTCATAAAGACCTTGTTGTTTGGCAGGAATCAATGAATTTTGTTACGTCAGTGTATGATTTTACTTCTGGATTTCCGGGTACTGTACTTTAAGGATTGACATCTCAATGAAGACAAGCCTCTGGATCTATTTATTCAAATATTGCAAAAGGAGCTGTCCGCATAAATACTACTGAATTTATTCATTTTCTGTATTTTGCCAGCAGCTCTTTGTCTGGGATCGAAATTCAAATTCGAACCGAAACATTGCCAAGGCGGAGCTATATTAGAGAAACTGTAGCTTATATTGGAAAAGCAAAGCTACTACGGAAGCTGATCCGGAACTTAAATAAATCATTGGAAAATGAACATAATTCATAATCCGTAGTTTTTCTTATCTCTAGATCACTTAAAATTGTATGAAGCATATCAAAAATATTTTCACTCTTTGGAACATCATTTCAGCCATTATAGGTGGTTTGGGTGGCTTTGCCTATTATTATTTTGTCGGATGTAGCAGTGGAACTTGTCCGTTAACTTCCCGGCCTTTCCCCGCAATAGCGTGGGGAATGGTATTTGGTTATTTGCTGGGCGATTTAATCAAACCCATTTTTATCCGGAAGAAGAAAGGGGAAGAAGAGCAACAGTAGCTTAATCTGCCAAAATTTCCATTTTTACTTTTGCTGGCAGGCTATTGAAAATAAGGTTATAAGAATCTGCAATCCATTCTCTTACAAGTTTGTCGTCGGTAAATGAATCCAACATTACCGTATTCCAGTGCTTTTTGTTCATGTGGTAACCCGGCAGGACATAGGAAAATCGTTCCCGAAGTTCAATTGCATTTTCCGGATCACACTTCAGATTTATCGATAAGTCTCCATCCAGACTGGTAAGTGCAAACATCTTTCCTCCAACTTTAAAAACAAGCGTTTCTTCGTCGAATGGAAAACATTCTGTTGCGCCTTTAAAACTCAGGCAAAATTCGCGTAATTCTTCAATATTCATAGTTTTTCAACATTATAATTGTTCATTCTCTTACTCAGGGTATGATGAAATCTGGTTTTCAATACAGAAAATTCAAATTGATGTAAAATCCTGATTCCCCATCTTGTATATTTGCAGAGCGCCCATAGTCGAAGCTCACAATAAAATTAGAGTTCAGTACAAGATGCAAGCCTGCTCCATAACTCAGGTGAAGACGTTCTTCATCTTCCACTATTTTATAACTGTCGGGGATATTGGATGTGTTGAATTTGAATTTATGGGTAACCAGTCCCATATCTGTAAAGCCACACAAAGCCATGTAAAAGTTTTGCTTAAAGAGTGAAGTCCTCCAGAATTTCCAGCGTAATTCTGCATTGCCGTAAAGCATTCCTTCACCAACAATCCGGTTTCGCAAAATACCGCGTAAAGTTTTAGCTCCGCCAAGCCCGTCACGGGCTGGTTTATTGGAAGAATAGAGGAGTGGTAACATATAATAAGGCATCTTTCCCTGAATTTTTCCTTGCCAGGAAACCCGGCAAGCCAGGTTGAGGATTTTGGGTTTGAGTGTAAAATAGTGGCGATGAGTGACAGCCAATTGAGTGTACGAGAATTTATTGCCCAGAAAACCCGGAGAAACCATCAGGATTGCTTCCGACCAGATTCCGTTCATCGGATTGGGTTCGTTATCGCGGGTGTCATATACCAAACCAATCTTCATAAATTGCTGTGTTCCACCTTCTTGCTGATCTCTTGGAATTACTCCCCATGCTTTATATTTCGAAAAGAGGCTAGTGTTGGTGTCAACAGCTGGCAATTTATCCGCTTCATCTCTGCCTTTGTTTAGCTGATTAATGTCAACATCAGCAATGGTATTGTTAAATACAGAATATCCGGCCAACCACTGAAGTTTGCTCTTTTTATTCATGCTTTGAAAGTCAAGAGAAAAGCGCAACATCCGGCGATCCATCCGGTAAAACATTCTCGATTTATACAAAGAATTTACCGGATTATCATCTTCAAATGTATGATTGTAAGCGGCTTCATAACCATTAAAGCCATAGAAATCTAATGCCTGTTCAATAAAATAGCTCAAATCGCCCGTAAGGCGAATGCCTTTAATCAGCGATTTGGAATCATAGGCTATCTGATTTATCCCGCTCCCCTTGGTTGTTCTTGACCATTCCAGATAGATAGAATGCCGGTAATCAGGATAAGTGCTTCCATCACCGTAATCATAAAAGTTAACGATTCCACCATATTTAAACCCGATATCCGAATCATAAGCAATTGCCGGAACCGCACCAAAGCTCCAGCCTTTGATTTTTTTTTCTGATTTAGGTTGAATGGTATCGGTGCTTTGCGCACGAGAGTTGCTGTTTGCGAAAACAATGCTAATACACAGAAAAACAAAATAGAAAGGATAGCGATGTTTCATAAAGAGGCTATTTGTTTGAAAATCAAAAATAGAACAATTTTGATAATCCTGCTATCCAATAATGAATAAGGTGTTATTGTTAAATGGTGATTTGAAAAGCCAAAGGAAATTTAGATAATACTGTTTTCTGCTTTTTCATAGGTCTGATATAAATTTGGTTTTCGAAACTTTGTGTTATACATTTGTCACTGTAATGGTCCTTTTCAGGTAAAAACTACTACATTTACACCCATAATCACCAAAATACATTCATGAAACAATAAACAACACGATTATACATATATAAGATAGCGTTTGCTATTATTACTGAAGTAGAAAACTGGTAATTTTAAACGTAACAGTAATAATAAGTAGAAACGCTCACGTCATGGCGTGAGGGCTTTGCTTATTTGTTACGTTAGGTATACCAGTACCTCTACTTCGAATATAGTAAAAGTCACACGCCTTTTTTATTTTTAGGCGGGTGGCAATAATATTCAGAAACCTTTACAACCCCCTATTGCCATGAAACAGATTTGCAAATACAGAAAATACTTTTTAAAGAGACTCTGCCTTAGTGATAAAATACAACCCATAAGGATAATTTACAACTTACAAGGATAAAATAATTTTTACACTGAACTTAACTATCATGAAATTCATATATTGATTTTTATTAATGCCTTAATAACAGATTGTTATATAATGAATAAAGTTATTAATGCCAAAATAATGAGTATTAGAAAAATTAATTATTCAAACTAAAACAAATGATATGCTATCTTTGTATTTGCAATAATTATTAAAAAATGAAGTTAATAAAATATTAAGGAAGCTTAATGTGAATAGAGCAAAATGTAACCCCTAAAAACAAAACGATGAAAATGCTCGAATAAAAAAGCCGCTGCAATGTACCTACCTCCTTTAAAGGTTGCAGCGGCGTAAAAGGCACTTAAATAAAAGCTTGGCTGACCATAATTTAAGTAAACAAAGGAGGCTTTGTAAAATTACATAACATTTTTAAACAGTATTGTTATTGAAGAGCAAAATGTTCAATGTAATTTATTTCATTGAAAGCTCTTTAGTTACGGCTTAAAATTTAAAATAAACAAAAATGAAAAAGTTAATTTATATTGCAATTGCAATTAGTATTATTGCAACTTCATGCTCAAAAAAAGATGATGTGGAACTGAATAAAACTACTATTACAAATGATGGTGGTTATAAGGCGTCTCCAAAGGTATTATCAATGCTATTAAAAGCTCTTAGCCTTAAGGTTGTAGTTAGTTACTATGAAGGAAGATTAGAGTGGTTACGTTATGAATATTATGATAACGGCAACATAAAAAGCGTTGAAATTCACTGTTATAATGTTGAAGGAATTTGCCATATAAAAGGTATTGCTTCAGCAGAAAAGAGTTCGCCAGAAATATTTGTAAATACAGAAAATGGATGGGAACTGAATGTGCCTGTTTCACAGGCAACAGATAATTATAATGGTTGTGTAGGGGAATATGAAAACGAGCTACTGTTCTTTTTTGATTTAAGCAAAGTTCCTGAAAATGTTAAATCAAGGTTTACGGCTGAAAATATAGAAATTATGCATAATTATGCATTAGATCTTGATTTAGCCAAGACATTAGGAATTGATCCTAATAAACTTGTTGTTCCAAAAGGCAGCTATACCCTTTACAAGGATGGAAATATTGCCTGGTATATCATTGATAAAAGTAAGTTAACAAATGCTATTGAATAAAATAGCCAAGGGAGGAGGAAACTCCTCCCTTATATATAACTTTGAAAATGAAAAAAATAATTTATTTCGGAATTTTATTTATTGCTTTATGTTCCTGTAATTATCAAAGCAATAAAAATAATGCAGATACCTTACAACAGGAAGTATGCAAATGCGGTGGCATCGACAGTTTAAATCATGCTATATTAAAATACGTTCCAACGGTAGAATACCTTGATACCATGGGGATATTGAAAGGAAACCTTGTTTGTTTAAAAGACTCTCGTTCGATTGAAGAATTAAAATGCTATACAGAACAAGGATTTCCGGTAATGGTAAATGATTGCTATTCATCCATGAATGGTGATGTTGAGCAATTGTTAAGCACGAACAGAAAACCTTCGAAAGCTAAAAATGAGCTTAGAACCTATTTGCAATCATACAATTTTGAATACGCGAACGGAACGAAAGTTACGTTTGATAATTTGCCAAAATGTAAGTATATATTTGTTTTGGAATATGTTATAGGCTTATATGAAGCTCTTCCCATCAAGCAAAATGTAAAAGATCTGGCAAAAATCATACACGATTCAAATAAAGCGATATTAATATTTGTTCACCCTAATAAAATTAAGTAAAAATGAAATACATCATCTTATTGTTATTGGTAATAGCATCTATCTCGTGCCAAAATAAACAGCCTGAGATTTATGGCAAGTGGGAGAAAGTTAGATATCAGGAATTATACGAAGGAAAGTATTATGATATTGATAATAACCTTGGAGGAAAAGTAGCAGTTGTTTTTACAGATTCAAATACGATAAATGTAATTGATTTCAGGACAAACCGCACTCATTATTTTGATTCAAAATGGAGAGTAAGTAATGATACTCTGTTTAAAAAAGAAGATACTTGTATAATATTAAAAATGAGCAAAGACTCCTTAATTGTAAGAGAGGAAAATCAGTCAATATTTACGTATTGCAGGATAAAATAATTGAGCTGTGTCTATCTTTAACAAACAAGTTGCAAAGGATTATCATCTTCCTGCTTACCTAGGTATTTACCTGCTAAACAGTAAATTTGAGGTAATGCAATCATGGAATTCTGTTATTGAAAATTATCAAACTATTTCCGATTTAAAAGTTTATCCAAATCCTGGAAATGGAATTATTCGTTTATCCGGTTCAGCATTTGAAAACAACCACCGGAAAACGGTTCTGGTTTTCGATATGAATGGAAAGATGGTTTTTGAACAGGATGAAATCGCATTATCAGATTTTAACATAAACCTTGGTAATCAATCCGGAGGAATGTACTTATACAACTCACGGATAACAGATTAGTTCAAAGTGTGAAATACCAATTGATCAGATAATTTTCTAATTGTTCATTGTTAAAAATCAGGATATTAAGGTGTGTTAATTTTGGTATTATGAAAAAATATACTGGTATTTTCACGGAAAACATATTTCAATAGTGACTACCGTGGAGAGTCAGAGTCGCCTTTGTGAAAATGAAAAAACCACCCTCATATGAAAGGTGGCTTTTCGTTTTCATAGCTTAAAGAAATATTATTGTACAACAATCTTTTTTACAATTACCTTTTCCCCTTGTTTAATTTCGAGCAGATAGATTCCTTTTTCGCTGCTACCCAGATTGATATCATTTGAGTAACTTCCGCTAAAATCTTTTACTTCTTCTTTGTAAACAATCTTTCCATTACTACTTGCCACTCTGATGTTTACATTTCCGTTTGCAGATAGTCTGAATTCAAGATGGAACTGTCCGTTGTTTGGGTTGGGCGAAAATCTGAGTTCTTCCGGTTCAAGCAGATTACGTGTACCGATTGGCTCTCTGTAGCCGAGTTTAGACAGTTCTTTGTCATCGGCATCGCGAATGTCGGCTTTCAGGATAATGATACGCTTTTTGACAATTACTTTTGAATTTTTACATTTTGGGAGATCTTTATCATCAAGTTTCAATATGATTTTGTGGATCAAACTATCATCATTCATCTGGATTAATGTATCCTTGTCGGATCTGAAAATTTGGATACACTTTCCTTTTTTAAAATTGATATTTTCGGGAGAATCATTCAGAATCACTTTGATGACATCTTCACATTTTTTACCGTCAAGATACACCACTGAATCGGGATTGGCGTTACATTTTAGCTTAATTACTTTTATTTTCGCATTTGCAGGCAACTCTTCATCATTCAGATTAATCGTAATATTCTGGTTCTCTTCTCCCTGTTCAAGGTCGCTTGAATTTTCGATGTTAATGGTACTTTGAATAGTTTCGATAATGGACGAATCAAGGTCAAGACTTTCTAAAACAGTGGTGATTTCGCTCAGGTTTTCGAAGGTTGTGTCGGTAGTGATGACGGACCCATTGTTATCATTGATCACTTTGACTTTTAACTGGTTCTGTGCCTGTGCACTGCAACTAATAAGCTGTGTAAGCAGAATTAATAAAACTCCGGCTAAATACAATCTGATTTTGTGTGTAATCATGGTGTTTGGATTTTAATGTTTTACGGAACAAAACTAATGCTGCAAGGTTTTCTTAGAGGTTAACTCTTCTCAAAACTAACTCAACGTTTTCTTAAAGTTTGCATGTTTTTGACTCTCTTTATTACACGTGAAGAATAAAAATTGTTGATTGCCATGATGTTGCAGCATAATAAAATGTTAAAGAATATGAAGGTTGTGTTAATCCTTCACCGTTTTTAAGATACTATACCCTAAATTTGCTTCAAATTCAATATTATGCGTCGTAAAGGACTCTTCTGGATAATTGTACTTCTTTGTTTCTGCCTGATCGGTATTGCTGCCTTTCAGATTTATTGGATCAGACAAGCTTGGAGTGTGAACAGTGAAAAATTCAATCAGCAAATAGAAGAGTGCATCAATCGTGCCATCGAAAAACAAAAAGCTGTAAGTGTAATTGCCTTGGTTTCCTCCAATGGTTGTGATACGTTGATTTCTGATGTTAAAAATGCAGATTCTCTTTCAATCCGTATTTCCACACAAAGCGCCTGTACGTCTGATTCTGATACACATCGGATAACTCAGGTGCTGATGAATAATTCTAATTTGCCATTTCCGGCAACAAGTAAGGTCGTTATAAAAAACATCGATTCTTTGAATACTCGCCTGGTGATTCATAATGTATTGAAATCCAAGATGAATGAAGTAGGGGGCGTGCTCGAGAATATTATTCAGGATTTTCGTATCGATAAAATCAATCGTGGAAGTTCATATACGTTTGATTCGATAGGAGGTTATATTCAGCGGGAATTTAAAGCGATTTCATTGGATGTTCCCTTCGAATATGCGGTGATTTCGGGAGATAAACAGGATCGTATTTTGTTTAAATCCAAAACATTTCCTCAATCAATACCGGAGACTGTTTACAAACGTAAATTATTTACCGATAATTTATTTGCTCCGGAGGATATTTTGCTTGTGCATATTCCTGATCGCAATTCGTTGGTAATAAGTTCTATGATTTACGTGATTATCGGAAGTATGATTTTGATGTTGGTGATTCTCTTTACATTCAGTGCAGCCATTTACCAGATGTTGCGGCAGAAAAAACTCAACGAAATCCGTACCGATTTCATTAACAATATGACGCACGAATTTAAAACTCCGCTGGCAACCATCGGACTGGCTGCTGACTCCATCAATACACCCAAGGTTATTCATGATCCGGAGCAAATTCGCTACTTTACCCGCATCATCAAAGAAGAGAATGTACGGATGAATGCCCATGTGGAGCAGGTTTTGCAAATGGCGCTACTCGACAAAAAAGAGTTTGGTCTTGATCTGCAACAAATTGATGTGATGGATGTTTTGAGTGCCGTTATTGAAAAAATGAGCCTGATTCTTGCTTCACGCGATGGTGTAATCCGATTGGAAAATAAGGCACAAAACACGATGATTCAGGCAGATGAGTGTCATTTGACTAATGTGTTTCTCAATATTTTCGACAATGCGAATAAATATTCCGCTTCAGCACCCGAAATAGAGGTACTGATTTTTAATCGTGATAAACGCGTGATTATTCAGATTTCCGACAAAGGAATAGGCATGAATCGTGAACAGCAAAAACATATCTTTGAGAAGTTTTACAGGGTGACTTCCGGAAATATTCACAATATCAAAGGTTTCGGTTTGGGTTTGAGTTATGCCCGGGCAATTGTCCTGGCTCTCCGGGGTGATATCCGCGTAAAAAGCGAACTTCATAAAGGAAGTACCTTTGAACTGGATTTTCCACTTTCAGAAAATAATTTTTAATATGGACGCAAAACAAACCGTATTGCTGGTAGAAGATGATTTCAATTTCGGGAACGTGTTGAAGTCGTATCTGGAAATTTATGATTTTGAAGTGGTCTTAAAGACAGATGGAACGGCCGGATTATCGGCATTCCGTAAAGGAAGTTTTGTATTGTGTATTCTGGATGTGATGCTGCCCAATATGGATGGCTTTACCTTGGGAAGAGAAATCAAAAAGCTCAACCCGGAAATCCCGATGATTTATCTTACAGCAAAAACCCTTAAAGCCGATATGGTGGAAGGTTTCAAAACCGGAGCCGACGATTATATAACCAAACCATTTGATACAGAACTGCTTCTGCTGAAGATTCAGGCTATTTTGAAGCGACAGTCGGGAAATGTACCGCAGGAAATTGTTGAGTTTGCCATTGGACATTATTTTTTTAATGCCAAAAAACGAACAGTGAAACTGGGAGATGAAATACAGAAACTTTCGCCAAAGGAAGCTGAATTACTTAAAGTGCTCTGTATGAATATAAACGATGTAGTTCCCCGTGAACTGGCTTTGCAAAAAGTATGGAACGACGACAGCTACTTTACCGCACGCAGCATGGACGTATTTATTTCCCGATTACGCAAACTCTTTAAAGAGGATCCTTCCATCACCATCGAAAACATTCACGGTAACGGATACTGTTTGCAGGTAGGAGGATAGCCGATATTTTTTACGTTGTGGAGTTATACGTCAACAAATTTTTGATTTACGATTCAATGAATCGTCATTGTGTCATCTTGTCAGCGTGAGACTTCCGTTGTGCTACCAGCATGAAAAACAGACTAATCACGAAGAAAAAGCTGATTGCTAATACCGAATAGCGCATGCTTCCGGTAATGGATTCGATCAATCCAAAGCTGAATGTTCCGGCAACAGTTGCCAGTTTTTCCATCACATCGTAAAAGCTGAAAAAGGTGGTATGATCGGTTGTTTCAGGAATCATTTTTGAGTAAGTAGAACGTGCCAGAGCCTGCGTTCCGCCCATAATTAGTCCGATAAATACTGCAGCACCCATAAATCCGTTGCTTCCTTTAATATAAAAAGCCCAGACACAAACAATTATCCAGCCAATAATCCCAATAATCAGTGTACGAAAATTGCCAATTTTGCCCGATAATCTTGCAAATAGCCATGACCCTGCCATCCCAATTAATTGGATAATCAGGATGGTGGCAATCAGAAATTCCGCACTCAGCTTCAGCTCCTTTTCGCCATATACCGCAGCCATAAACATCACGGTGAGCAAACCCATCATCATAAAAAAGAATCCAATCAGGTAGAAGCTCAATTTCCGCGACTGTTTTACAACCAGATACACCTTCTGAAGTTCCAGATAACCATGCCAGAAAATATTGCCTTCTTTTTGTGTACGTCCAAAAGTATATTTGGGTAAGCAGCGGAAGGTGATTTGAGCAAAACCAATCCACCATACAAATACGGTTAGAAACGAAATACGGGCGGGCATAGAGTCATTCTGTAACCCAAACCATTCCGGTTTTAAAATCATGGACAGATTAAACAACAGCAACACCACTCCTCCAAGATACCCCATGGCATAGCCCCGGGCAGAGATTTTGTCCTGATCTTCCGGTTTGGCAATTACGGGCAGAAAGGAGTTATAGAACACGATGCTGCCACCATAACCCAGCGTCCCCAGTGCAAACGCCAGCAGTCCCAGCCATGCAAGATCTTTTGAGGTAAAGAAAAACAGTACCCCGCACGATAGTGCTCCAATCCAGGTGAATATTTCCATAAATAATTTACGCCGTCCGGTATAATCGGCCAGCGAAGAGAGCAGGGGAGAAAAGATTGCAATCAGCAGGTACGCAGCCGCCATAGCCCACGAATAAAGTACCGAATTTCGTTCAGCAAACCCGAAGAAACTAACCAGATCAGATCCATCGCTGCGGGTAAGCTGGTTGTAATAAACTGGGAAAATAGCCGATGCAATCGTAAGCTGATATACCGAATTTGCCCAGTCGTATAGTACCCATCCGCGGATAATTCGTTTCGATTCGGTAGTTTGTGCTGTAGTCACGTTGAGGTTGTTGTGAAAGTTTAAAGGGCAAAGGTAGGGAAAGAAGAGAATTGTACTTGTTTTTTTCCTCTTCCTCACTCCCGCATTGAACTTTTCCACTGTCCTTCTGTTTAGCTGGCAAAATAGAAGAACTCAACGTTCGTTTTTACGAAAATCATACCTTTGCACTTAAATTATCGCCATGCAAAAGAAAATAACCAATCCGCGCGATCTCGAAAAATACTCTTCCGCTTTTACGCTCTCCGACATGGAGATTTTTATCTTCCCTGAGTTGTTTTATCCACTGGTTCTGGCCAATATTATGTCGCCAGTGATCTGGAAATGGCGCGATCACTCCTGGTTTGCGAACATCCATAAGAAGTCGTTTACCTACAAGGTGAACCGCATCAAGCAGTTTATCATGGATAACTACGTCTTCAATCTTGATCTGGAAACCTGGGGATTAACGCAGAAACAGACTGAACTCAACCGCTTTAAGGAGTTTATCGATTTTGAAACACTCCGGAGTTCCAATGCGCTCTTTGGCTACGAAGGTGATAAGTATTACTTCAGCATAGATATCCGCAAACATTTTGGCCTGGATAAATATACTGACGATGCCATTCCATATTGGAAAACGGAAACAGTAGAGGCCATGACGGCTTTCAAACTGAAGGAAGGTTATACCACCGGAGCAGGCGAATGTGTTTCGCTGGCGGCGTTGTATGCCGCAGCTATGTATGTGGTGGGTGAAATTCCGCTCGAGAAAATATATCTGATGGCTACTCCCTTGCACTCGCAAAATTTTATTGCGGAAAAAGATGGGTTGATCACGAATAACCGCCGGATTGTTACCAAAAATATGTGGTACAACGGTACCATGCTTACCGAAAAGGCACGTCGTGCAATGGAGAATGAAAAGGTTACACTGGTTTCGCATATCACGGGTCATATACATACTTCTTTTAAAGATGCAACCATTCATCCTGATGCATATCAGGAGTTTAGTTGTAAACTGCGTAAATATCTGGATGCAGAACTTACCTTTGAAACGTTTATCAATTATTTGCGTTCCGAAGGCTCTTTCTGGAATTGTTTCCAATATCGTCATATCCGCAACGGAAAGCCTTGTTACATCGAAATTCGGAGTATTTTTGAATACGAACATGGTAGTAAAAACTCGCTTTCAGGCAATAGTCGTGATGCGTTGCTGGCAGAGATTGATGCAGGAGAATTTCATCTTGTTCCACGTACAGATAAGGTTGTCGTAAATCTTTTTGAAGAGTATCTGGACGAAAATCCTGATGCAGCATTTGAGCAAAAGCGGGATTATTTTCTCGAAAATATTTTGGTTCGCAATTGTCCCAAGATGCGCGAATTTTTTGATGGTTTGCAGAAGTATCTGCACATTGAACCACGATTGCCCGAAACTTCCGGCAAAACCTTCCGCAAAGCTCCGGTACTGAATATTATACCCGGCATGAGTCGCGAAGAAGTGATTCACGAAGTGTTTTCGAGGGTGGAAGAGTCCGAAACAGCAGAGCTGGCTCTTTATGCTTACCGTCAGATGGATCGGATTGACTGGGCTCCTTTTATTAAAGCTGCACTGGAGCGTAATCCCGTGAGCAATCTGATGTTTGAAGGAAAAACTCCCGACCAGGTTTATGAGCAACTGATCGATATGCCCAATGACTCTGTTTACGAAGGTTGTCGTTTAGCTCAACCTGATGAAGTGGCTAATTTCCTGACCGGAGATGGTGTAGAGAAAGCCTTTGTGCTGGCTAATTTTATCCGTGATGTTTATCCTGAAAAGTCGATAATGTTGAAAATCAATCATGAAAAGGTTTCTGTTTCGCTTGATTCACAGTCATGGAACTTTATTTCAGGAAAAGAAATCAGCAAGGAGATTTGTTTGTAGTAAAGATATTCGTTCCGGAAAATGTAATTCATGACATTTTTACGTTCCAAAAATGTGTTATCCGTACACTTTTCGGAACGTAATAGAAAATAAGATGCCAGATGCAGTTTCATTAACGTAAAACAGGCCGTAAATACTCTTACCGGCCTGTTTTAGTTTGATTTCAAATTAACTCATTTCCAAATTATTATTCCATCTTCTGATGACTGGCATCGTCTGGTTTTTTGCAGCAGGCCGGAAGCTTGGAGTATGCTTTTTCGTCGGCTTTTACATCGTCGGCATCGTGTCCTAATTTGCTGATTGCAAGGCGGATTTTATCGGGAGTGGTTTTGGTTTCGTTGTATGTTACTGTTACGGTTTTGGTTTCGAGGTCAACTTCGGCAGATTTTACTCCTTTTTCAAAAGCTAAACCCCGTTCAATGCGGTCTTTACACATACCACATTGAGCTGATACCTTGATTTTTATCTCTTTAATTTTACTTGTTTTTTGAGCCTGTACGGCTCCGGTCATCACGACCATCATGGCCAATAACAAGGCCGTAAATTTTACATGTGTTTTCATGTGTTATGATTTTAATAAGTGTTTAATTGTTTATATAAAAAATCTTTTATGAAGTTTGTTATGATCTACTTGATTTCGAACCGGAAGCCTGCATATACCATTCGTCCCATCAATGGACCCCAAATCATGGAGGCATCAAATTTACTGCTGAAAGGTTTATCAGCACTCATGATGGGCATGTGTTGCATGTAGTTTCCAAGATTTTCTACACCCATATACACATCAAAGTGTTTAAATTTACGGGTTATCTGTCCCAGCATAAACAGATAATCAGGAGAATAGTTGTCGTAAACCGGGGCAGCCGGAGCCATTACCATATTGGGCAAACGGGTTTTACTGTTGTACTGAATGGTGAAGTCGAGCATCCATTTTTCAAATTTTGTAGCATAGCTCATTGTAAGCAATCCTTTGTATTTGCTTACAAAAGGTTTTTCGAACGTACCGTTCAGGTAGTTCACCTTTACATCGTTCATTCTTCCGGCCAACGTAAGGGTGAAGCGTTTGAAAGGTTCGATGGTGAATTCAGCCTGAAGGCTGTTAGAATAGGATTTCCCTCCGGTATTTTTAAATCCGAGGTTATAGAAATCGACGTGGTGCATCATGTGGTCGATATCCACAACAACCTGATTGATAAATTCAGTACGGTAATAATCCAGCGTCAGAGTAGCCTTACGGCTATCTTTCAGGTTGAAGGTTTGGGTAAAGTTAATCCCATAGTTCCATGCTTCTTCCAGATCCAGTTTATCCACCACCATGAATTTTCGCGCACTGGCCATGTACCCGATATTTTCGGCAAAGATGTTTGCCGAACGATAACCCTTTCCGGCTGAAGCACGTAAAATACTGTTTTTGCTGATGTTGTATTTGATATGTACGCGGGGAGTGAAAAATGAACGGTAATAGCTGTTCATATCGTAACGGGCACCCAGTATCAGGGTGAACTTTTCCGGAATATCAAAGGTATATTGGGCAAAAATTCCGGGAACTGATTCAGTGCGAGGCATATTGTAAAGCGTATCCACGCTTTGATTGTTTTTCAATTTCTGATAGGTTTGCTCATAATTATCGTACTGATAACTTAGTCCCAGGTTGTATTTGTGGTTTTTTGCCGGTTGGGATTCCCATATCGCGTTGATATAGGCACTTTTCTGAGTTCCTTTGTAGGTAGTTAGTCCAAAAAAGGCATCCTGTTCATGGTAGGTTGCCGAAGCTTGTATGCCAAGGCTGGTTCCTTCTATTGCAGGAATAATAAAGCCATTTTTGGTAAATACTTGAACGCGTTTGTTTTTGATTCCCAAGCCGTAGTATAATGTGTCGTTTTTGTCCTGATCTTCATTAAAATTCATCTGTCCTCCTTTGCGATCTTCATACACAAAATTAATCCCATTGATTGAATGGTAGTTATGTGCATCATACGACCAGCGGTTAAACAGATTAATCTGTGCCTGCTTCGGGATGTCCATAAAGCCGTCGTTGTTGTTATCCCATTTTTTGCCAAGATAACTTCCGTGCGCCATCAACATAGTACTTAGCTTTTCGTTCAGTTTTCCTCCTGTAAGTACATTTAGTTCTTGTTTGAGTTCAGAGTTTGTATAGACGTTCAAAAAAAGCGGTTGTGCTTTTTGCGGCTTTTTGTATTCGATATTGATTTGTCCGGTAACCGATTCAAATCCATTTACTACGGAGGAAGTTCCTTTCGATATCTGAATGGATTCCATCCAGCTTCCGGGGATGTAGGTAAGGCCAAAGCTGGATGCTTGTCCGCGCAGGAAAGGCATGTTTTCCCACAATAGCTGGCTATAGATTCCGGCCAGACCGAGCATCTGAATCTGTTTTGCACCCGAAACGGCATCGGTGTAACCTACGTCAACGGTGGCATTGTTCATGAAGCTTTCGGAGAGATTGCAGCAAGCCAGTTTTTGTAGTCCGGCAGTGGTGATTACCTGTGTTTGAATAGGTTTAAGCATAGAAATATATGCTCCTTCCAGCTGCTCTTTGATTTCGACCACAGGGAGTGTTTTGCTGTTTACCAGCACGATTTTTACGTCCTTGTCTATTTCCCTGATGACTATCGTATCGTTTTGATAGCCTACAAAACTTACAATCAGTTTTGTCCAGTCAGGGTTTGATCTGCTTAACTCAAAGTGTCCATTTTTATCAGTTGTGGTTCCGTGAGTGGTGCTCATCCAATATACATTGGCAAACGGAAGTGGAGATAGTTTCTGATTGCTCCCGTATTCAAAAACACATCCTTTTACACTTTGTGCAGAAAGAGAATAGCCTGATAAGATGCAAATAAAGAGCAGTATTACTGCTTTGTATTGTTTTTTCAACATATAGATTGATTGTATTGATTTGACAATAAAGAATTTGCCGGGCAGTAAAAAATAGTCCGGTAATAAGCGTTCAAATCAAACAAATCATAAAAGGAAAGAAGAACAGAACAGATACATATCCTGCCCTTTTTGAAGAATATCGGGCGGTTTATGGTTATACGAAATGAAGTCGGAAGTCGGTTTTAGTGTAACAGACTCCATTACAGGGAATGTAAAAGGGAGTATAACCGGGGTAAGTTTTGAAATCTTTTCGGGAACAAAGGAAGGCGCAAGCTGGATAAGATTGTAAGAGGTAATACAGCAAGGCGTTTCTGTAATAGAATTTGAAGTTTGACTGTTCTGAGTTTCAGATTCAGAACCACATTCATTGCTCTCAGAACAACATCCGAATTCGGGAGTAAACAGGCTTGTTTCCCGACTGTGACTGGCGTTGCATTGATGCTCATAATAGCTGATACCGGACGTAAATCCAAGTATCAATCCTGTCATCAGAAATGCAAAAGTGTATGTCACAATTTTTTTCATCTCTGCAAAGAAACAACGACTAATCAGAAAGAGCATAAGGATCAAGAGGTTTAACCATAGATTAACCAAAGGAATCTTTTTGAGGACATTGTTTGAGAAAATTTATCCAATGTGCAGAATGATTGTTATGCAGGGATCGGGAACGCATTGCAGAAAAGTTTTTTACACCTGCTTCACTTATTTTTCGGCTCACTAAACGAGGTCGAAAGATCGAAGTTATATAAATTACTGATTTTAAGTAAATTTTGATTATTGAGAAGAGGATTGCTACGGAGAACCAGATCCGTTTTTGCCAGATGAGAGACTTTTTGAACAGTCTCCTCTTGTAGAGGGTGTCGCAATAACGTTATTGTGGGTGCCACAATAACATCATAGAGGATAACACTACTATCCTGCTGGTATTTTATCAAAGAAGTAGTGTTTGCGCTTATTTATCTCCGGATTTTACGGATATTTGAACCCCTAAACCGATTTATTTCTATGAAGCGAGCTTATTTAATCCTTTTGGCGTTCTTGTTTTCAATTATGCTTTCTGCACAATATAAACCACTTACACTGATTTCTAAAGGTAAGTCAGGTTATCAGATTGTGGTAAGGCAAAATGCAGATACACTTACCCGTTTTGCAGCTGCAGAGCTACAGAGATACCTTTTCCGGATTTCCAATTGTAAGTCGGGGCTGGGAACCCGTCCCGACAAGATGTACAAAACGATTTTTATTGGAAAGGAATGGCTGAAAGGAAATAAAGCTCTTGATAGTTTGAACAGGATGCATCCTGATGCATTTTTGACGCTTACCGAAAATCAGAACCTTTATCTCGCCGGGAAGAATCCGGTTGGGAATATTTACAGCGTTTACACTTTATTGGAAGAACAATTGGGGATGATGCGTTTTAATGCGGAGGAGGAGTTTATTCCACGTAAAGATGAAATCGTGATTCCGGCAATACGGCAGTTTTCGCAACCCGATTTTTCGTACAGACATCCACATTTCCCGGATAAAACCAGTGAATCATATCGTTTGTTTAACAAAAACCATACGCAGGACGACTGGGGGATGTTTGTACATACGTTCCAGAAACTTTGCCCGCCCGATAAATACTACGATCTGCATCCCGAATATTTTTCACTGGTGAATGGTCGTCGCATTCGCGATGGTCAGTTGTGTTTGAGTAATCCGGCTGTTATTCAGTTGCTTACTGATAATCTGCGCGAGCAGATAAAACAAAAACCTCACTGCACTTATTGGTCGGTTTCACAGAATGATTGCTACAATTATTGCGAGTGCGATAAATGTAAATTACTGTACGAAAAGTATGGATCTGTTTCAGGTGCATATATTGATATGGCCAACCAGATTGCGCGCAAATTCCCCGATAAACAGATCTCAACACTGGCATACCAGTTTACCCGTTCGGCTCCCCGCTTTATCAAACCTGATAAAAATGTGAACGTGATGTTCTGTTCTATAGAGTGTAACCGGAGTCAGCCGCTGGAGAGCGACCATCGGAGTAAGGATTTTGTGAAAGATATGCAGGATTGGGCTGCATTAACCCGCAATATTTTCATGTGGGATTATGTGGTACAGTTCAAAACCTATATTTGCCCGTTTCCAAATTTTGATGTGCTGCAAAAAAATATTCAGTTCTTCCATAAGAATGGTGTCCCGATGATGTTTCAGCAGGGGAGCGGTGACTCCTGGTCCGATTTTATGGAATATAAGCAATCCCTGATTTCACATCTTCTCTGGAATGCAAACCTTGATGAAAAAGCATATCGTAAGAAGTTCTTTGAAGCCTATTTTGGGAAAGCCGCTCAACAAATGCTGGCTTATTTTGAAAGAGTTCATTCAGAGATGAACACGCAGTCGGATGACCGGAATCTTGATATTTATGGCTACCCCAAACTCTATTCCGACTGGTATTTACGCCCTGATTTACTGAGAGAATACAAAATGATGATGGATGAAGCGGAACGCCTGGTTGCCGATGATCCGGAGATTCTGAAAAGGGTGTTACGTCAACGTTGTGCCGTTGACTTTGCATATCTGGACGTGGCGTTAAATCTTAATCATCCGGAGCTTACGTTTTATCAGCAAAAAAATGGAAGGAGAGAAGCACGACCGGAAATGATAATCCTGCTGAACCGTTTTGTTGACAATTGTAAACAAACGGGAATCAAAACCATTGACGAGAATCTTTATACTCCTGAACAATATCAGGCACAGGTACTCAATATTCTTTCGATGGCAACGCAGGTAAACAAAATACAAGACAAGGTGATAACGTCTCTTACACCTTACAGCGCAACCTATAATGTAGGAGGAGAGAAAGCCCTTACCGATGGCCTGTTTGGCGGACAGCATTATCGGTTAAACTGGCTGGGATATCAGGGAAACGATATGCAGTTGTTGATCGATTTTGGAAAGAAAGATACCCTTGAAAGCCTTGAAACCAATTTCTTTCTCGACTATGTTTCCTGGATTTTTCTACCACGGGGAGTGCAAATTGAAGCCTCTGACGATGGAAAAACATTTCGAACCATCTACCAGCAGAACATTCCGGAGCCCAAAATGAACCACGGGCAAAAACCCGTACATTTCACGTTCAACTTTTCGAAAACCACTTTGCGATATCTTCGATTTACAGCAAGTTCTCCCAAAATCTGCCCTGAGTGGCACCGCGGAGCAGGCCAGCCCTGCTGGATTTTTACGGATGAAATGGTGGTGAGATAATTCCGATAGAAAAAATAAAATTCCGAAAAGAAAACAATTTGGATACTATTTGTTTCCTGCACCGGTATTTGTTCGTGGCAAATGATGGATATTAAAAATGTATCATTAAATTTGTTGCAGGTAAAACAAAACTGTTAAATCATAAAAGCCAGATATACAGAGATATAAAACCAAGTGTGAGATAGTTGGCTAATGGTGACTATTCAGATGTTATGGTCAATGGTAAAAACAGATAAACTCACATTGTAGAATAATCTTAAAGTTTTTTTTGGTTCGCAAAAGTAATGCTATTTTTACTTTATGATTGTATTTTGTAAAAATAGCATTACTTTTGCTACATCAAATTAATGATATGAGCACAGAAGCGGAAGTAGCATCCTTTTTAAAAGACTTCAAAGAAAAAATGAAGTTTTGGGATGTGCTTTTTCGTGACGACAGAGGTAAAAACTCGCAAGCTTTAATAGACTTGGAACTTCGTCCTGTTGAACGAAAAACCATATTAGAAACACTCGAAACCAAAGACTATAGCGATGGTCCACTCGAAGAAAAACTATATGGAGGTGTTGATATGTGGGTATTTGGTAAAACCATAAAGAAAAAGGAAGTATATATAAAGATTACAATGGGTGCAATTGGAAGCAACGTAATTTGTATTTCCTTTCATTTGGCACAACATAAAATGAACTATCCTTTAAAATAGTATAATATGAAAAGTCCAATAACAGGGAAAGAAATGATATTGACTAAAGAGAGAAGGTCAATGGTTTTCAGAAAGGAAACATTTGAAATAGTTTTTCATTATTACAAATGCGAGGATAGTGGGGAACAATTTACCACCACATCATTAGATGAAGTGAATATGAACCAGGTATATAACCAATACCGCGACAAGTTCAATATTCCGTTTTCTGATGAAATTATTAAAATTCGTGAGAAGTATGGTCTATCGGCAGCAAAAATGTCCGAAATATTAGGTTTTGGTGTAAACAGTTACCGACAATATGAAGCAGGTGAAATGCCAAGTACTGCAAATGCCAAATTAATTCAGATGGTTGACGACCCTAAGAAATTCATTGATATGGTAGAATTGTGTGGAACATTGGATGAAAAATTGAAAGAAAAGTACATTCAGAAAGCACAACTATTGGTTGAAGAAAGAAAGCGGAACATTTTCAATTTGAATTTCAAAGAATACTTATTAGGTAATCATTTGGCAGATATTTACTCAGGATACCGAAATCCAAACTTTGAAAAGTTTACCGAAATGGTAGTGTATTTTTCGGAAAAGCTACAACCATTCAAAACTAAAATGAACAAGCTGTTATTTTATGCTGATTTTTTAATGTTCAAAACAAGCTGTTTTTCCATAAGTGGCGTAAGATACAAGGCTATAGATATGGGTCCTGTGCCGCATAATTTTCAAAGCATATTTGAGTTTTTAGCAAACAAAGAAGAAATAGATATTTATACCACAGAATTTTCGCAAGGATATACTGGCGAACAATTCAAAGCAAGAAAAGAAAGACCATTTAATGCCAGTTTATTTTCAGAAACAGAATTAGAAGTTTTAGAGAAAGTATCAACCGTATTCAAAACCACAAGTACCAACGACATTATTGAGTTAAGTCATTTGGAAGAAGCGTGGAAGAAAAACGAAAAAGACAAAAGCGTAATCAGCTATGAATATGCTTTTGAGCTAAATCAAATCTAAAAATAACAAGAAATGCTAATCATTAGAATGCTTTACGTAAACTAAAGACAAGGATCCGCCGGCTATAAGAACGCCTGTTTTAACTGTATCGTCATAAAAAAGAGATGGGGAAAGTGAGAATATAGGTAACTGTCTGAATTTTAATATCAGATTCGGCTAAGCATAAGTTTAATCATTGCGATTTGAAGTATAGCTTGGCTTGTTTGGGTTTGACATCCAAAATCATCGGATCTAACCAAGCATTTTTACCATTGGATCAGGTTCTGAAAGTGGTAATCCCATTTGTTCTGAAGCTGCACGACATCCGCCCATACATCGTTCCCAGAGTTCACATTTACTACAGAATTGAGGTTTAATCTCGGCCCATTGTTGTGCATAATCCGAAAAGAGAATTTCTTCGGGTTTCTGCTGGAAAATATTTCCTGCCACAACCGGTGAATGGTTGCATAAGCGTATATTCCCTTCAATATCAAGAGTGATAGGCCGGCGTAATACATCGGGGGAACAGTTACCGAACCCAATCATCGGATAATCCTTTGGGTTGATCACGCAGCGGGGAGTACAAACGTTGGATGTTATCTTCAGTCCCAGCTCTTTCGACAGGTGGTTTGCAATGTGATACGCTTTTTTCAATTGCAGGAGTGTTGCCGAAATCTCTTCGGGATTTACGATTCCATGGCCACCGTAGTTGTAACGGTTCATCATAATACGGGTCAGATTCTGCTTTTTCAGAAAGTGAAGCGTTTCCTCCAATACATCTGTGTTAAAGCGGGTAAGAACGATTACCGGAACTACGTAGGCATTGCTGCCCAGCAAATAATTGATACTATTCTGAGCTTTTTGCCACGAGCCCTCGTGTTGAGTCATTCGGTCGTGAATTTCGGGAGAAGCTGAATGCACCGGAATTTCGAATAGACTGACACCCAGATTGAGCATATGCTGATACGCTTCTTTGCTGGCTGAAGTGCCGTTGGTGATCAGGGTGATGCTTTTGCCTTTCATGCGGGCAAAAAGTACTACTTCCGGAAAACGTTCGGACAGAAAAGGCTCGCCGCCTGTAAAGGTAAGATGTTGTACATCGGTGGTTTTGAAAAGTTGTTTCAGCGTGCGGAGTGCTTTTTTGTATGAACCGGGTTTACATGCTTCCGCTCCCGGTACTTTCCAGATGTTGTAGCAGTAGCGGCAGTTCAGGTTACAGGTTCCTGTGATTTCAAACGCAAT
>Ga0209639_1000932_pt1 | contig 34282 bp, 21 predicted proteins | sample EPASupsiteHSE605_FD_187268 | JGI IMG/M metagenome (GOLD analysis project Ga0209639, IMG submission 187268) | Bioremediated contaminated groundwater from EPA Superfund site, New Mexico - Sample HSE6-05 (SPAdes) (version 2) | ecosystem: Environmental > Aquatic > Deep subsurface > Groundwater >... | reverse complement strand
CATCGTCTGTGCTGCGTACCCGTTGGTGGGTGTCGTCGCGGTAAAACCATCCTTCGCGAATGGATGTATTTGTTTCTGCCTGTTGGTAGTGCAGGTACTTACCTTTGTACAGTTGTTCGCGGCTACCAAGATCGCGGTCGGTAAGGTCGGAAAAGTGAGTCATCGTATTGGGGTTATCCTGATACGGTATAACGTTCCACTCGGTTTTGCGAGTGTTGCCGGATTCGTTGCCGCACCAGCGTACATCTTCGCGACCAAAAATTACGGCCTGGGGTGCCAGTTTATGAATCAGCTCTTTCCATGCCGGATAGTTATAGGTTTGTCCTCCTTTGGTTTTGGGGTGGGCTCCGTCGAACCATACTTCATGTATGGGGCCGTATTCGGTCAGAATCTCGAACAGCTGATTCAGGAAGTACTCGTTATAGTCGTCCACCTCAAACTGAAACGTTGTTTTATTACTGAACGGTCTGCCTTCTACCTGCCGGGGTATGGTGCGTTTGGTATATTTACTTAGGTTGCCGTACAGTCCCTGGGGATGCTCGATCTGAAACAGATCGGCCGGCGAGAGATAAACCCCCAGCTTCAATCCGTACTTGCGGCACGATTCCGAAAGGTCTTTCAGTACATCGCCTTTGCCGTTACGGAAGTTGGAACTCATTATGCCGTGGGTTGTATAGCGGCTTTGCCACAATACAAATCCGTCGTGGTGCTTAACAGTAAGTATCACCAGCTTCATGCCGGCGGCTTTGATGGCTTCGCACCATTGGTCGGTATCCAGCTCTTTGAGATCGAATACTTTGGGATCTTCCATTCCGTTTCCCCATTCCATACGTGTAAACGTATTGGGGCCAAAATGAATAAAGGCAATAAATTCGTTGTGCAGAGCACTTAGCTGATTGGCTGTTGGAACTACATGGGATGCCTTTTCTATGATGCTTTCTTTGCTGTCTGAGGCTTCTATTTTTATTGTGTTTCGTACAGGCATGATAATACCAGACGAGTCGGCCGTTGATCCGTAGCACGATATGCCATGGGTCAAAGCGGCGGTTGCCAGAAGCAATATCGTTGTTCTTTTCTTCATTCTATGATTCTTTAGGGTGTTATACAGTATAATTTATTCATTACTGCTCAATTACATACCAGGTATATCCGTTGGCTGGAATGGTTACTTTAAGCTCGATGGTATAGTTTCGGTCCAGCCTGTAAGTAACCGGTTTGCCCTCTTGCTCGCGTACACGGGCTGTTTGGGTAAGTCCGCTATAATACAAGGGCAGCTGTATGGTTCGTACCATCACAGTATCGGTAGGATTGTAAAACATGGCAAAGCCCTTCTCTTTTAAGTTGGGATTTACATGCATTAGTCCGTCCCAGTCGCGGGCATCGGGACGCCGTAAATGTATGATGTCGCTGTTTAGGATATTCCGGTATTTTTTATACCATTGTATCACCTCTGTTACCATTTCTTTGGTTTTAGGAGTGTCGTATAACCGTGGACCGCGATAACAGGCCTGTACACCGGCGCCGTAGTTTTGCATCATGTGCGTCTTGTACTCAAACAGATGCTCACTGAGGGGTTCGAGCGTGGCTTCGGCCCCACCGCCCTGGTATTCTACCAAAGGAACAAAGCTCCAGCATGCCGATGCCATACGCTCCCATGTGCCGTCGTAATTAAGCTGGCGGGCATGGATAATCTGCCTGTCGCGCGGAAGCGACCAGTTGGCTTCGCGGTATCCGATACCTGTTTTGTTTGTTCCATTCAGGAAGTAGAAGTCGGGCACATTCATGTAGATACCCTCTGATCGCATCCATTTATAGAGGTCTGTAATTTTATGGAACTGGTTCCATTGCGAATCTTCCAGCCCCTTATGATGGGTATGAGTGGTAGAGGCACATACATCGCCCGGGTACGAGCCGTCGTGCTCGAAACAGCGCATTCCGGTTTTTTGAAAGAATGTTTTAATCTTATCGAAGTATTCGTAACCCCAATCGCTGCTTAAACAGGGAGCACTGCCAAAGCGCATGCCTCCACGTTTGCCCGTTTTAGGATTTATCACGTCCACCTCGTCGCTTATCCATCGGCTCGACAATAAGGAGTAGCACCCCAGTTCGATGTTCTTGCTTCGGCCGTAATCTACCAGCGCCTTGTATTTGGCCAGATTGGCTTCTGAAACGTCTTCTGCATTGAGCCCGGATCCGAAGCTTATAATCACCATCTCGTATCCTGTTTCGGCACACTGATCGATGGCGGTACGTATAACGGCGGGATCGGACGAGGTTAGGTGCATGAATATGGGATTTTCGGTTGCCCACGGAGCTACCGTATAATGAAAACGACGGTTAAATAACCCTTTTCGCTCCCTGTCGTCGCTGTCGAAAGGCATCAGGTAGGTTTTAAAGGAACCGAATGATTTGTTGGGTTGTACGGTATAATCCGGACCAAGGGGAGGGGACACCTCCAGGATGCAAGGTGTTGCCATAGGGTAATTACGCTGCGAAGTGTACTGCGGATCGGATACCCATTTTTCTGTAATATCTGTTTCCCTTTCCATGAATTCGCCGCCACAGGCGTAATCGCTTTCCACATGGATATTAGGTAATCTGAATTTATCGGGATTACCGCCTCCGGGTGATTCGGGTTCGGCAAAGGCGAGTTGTTCCAGACAAAAACGATCTATATTGACAGGGCGTGAAGATTGGTTTACGATTTCAAAGTCCTTCCTAATAACCGGAATCTTATCATACACGACAATATTTAGTTTGATGATAAGATCTTTGTGTTCGTTGGTTCCCCGCAGGGTAAAGGTAAGCATCTTTCCCGATGGAGCCTGCTTATTGAGAGCCCACCTGTTTCTTGCCCATGGGATGGATTCTTGCAGCGGTGAGATCTCAAAATCTTCCACCATAAAGGAGTTGGGCATGGTGCTTAGCTTATCCAGCCATTCGGGTTTAAGAAAACCTCTTTCGGGCTGCCCCGCCAATCCACCGATGTTCCATGTTTTGCCATCAATACGAATAGAACCTTCGGTTCCTACGGCCCTCAGCATATTCTCGCCGGTCATTTTATTTATTATATCGATGGTTGCCAGATTGGGCATGATTCTGAATACCCTCGAAACCATGCTGTTGGCTATAATGATATTTTTATTGTCGGCTGTACGGTATATGTTAGTCTCCGATTTATCTGCATTGATCAGCCAGTCGAACCCGGGCTTTTCCATGGGTAGCTCCACCACAGGCAGATGTGCTATTTTCTGTTCCAGCTTTCTCTTTACCTGCGGATCCATAACGGGTAGTTCGCCGGCAAAATTGCTTGATACCGTTACCGGTACAATCTCACTGTAGGTTATCTGCGGATCAATCCACAGGGCATGGTCTCCGCTGGCCCCATCACCACCATCTTCAACAACCATCTCAAGAATCCTTACTCCGGCAAGATTGACCTGTACCTTAATGGGGGTGTCGCCTTGGCGGATAAGCGGACTTTTGTATAATTGCCTGCCATCGCCTGTAATTGAAAATACTACGGAACCCTTTTCTACGTTTCCGTTCAGTCCCTCGAGTCCGGCAAATATCTTGCTGTTCTTATCTGTGTTATACCACAACTTTTTGCCGTCTACCAACGGATACGAGACCAGTTTTGTATCCTGATAGTTTATTTTATTGTCGGCTATGGCTATTTGAGCTGTAAACAGGCTTGCGTTACCACGGGTGTCAATTTTGATAACACTTTTGGCATGGGTCCCTATCACATTGGGATAGGGTACACCGGCTACCCTGGCAGCCTCGCCGGTAACCGATTTACCAGCCATTATACCTCCGTATTCCTGGTAAGCAACCGAAAGATCCATCCCGGCAACTTGCCGGATGTTTTGCGAAGTTGCATAGCCACTTATAAGAATACAGGTAAATAAAAACAAATAGAATTTCATATTTATTATAATTTTAGTTTTTTAGCTAAGTCGGTCAACAGTTTAACATCCCTTTCTCTAAGTTGGCCGTCCCTGTTCGGTGGAGTATTTAAAATTAAAATATTATCTTGAGCGGTTGCCTTCACGTACAGACCGGCAAGTTCTTCAACCGTTTTATAGCTTGTGTCTTCGGTGTGGTAAAACCATTTTCCACTGATGCAAACAGTAGACTCCCACGGCATGTAATAGGTTTTGCCATTGTGCGTAAACAGCTTTGGGTCGGGTGTTGCAGGAAGGTATGGATCGCCTAACCTGAAGTCGCTGGGGAAATACCGGATTGGAAAGCCTTCTTTCTGATTTTCGGGAAGAACAGGGTGATAGTCAGGATTATCAGGCAATCCGATACTCCAGTTTATTCCAACTTGACATTGAGGTGCTTTGGCTTTGATTGTACTGTAGAGTTGCTGGACCGGCCAGCGTTGGTTACTCTTTTCCCATCCGCCATCGAACCAGAATTCAACAATTTTGGTATGCTTTTGCACCATGTCTATCAATTCGTTTATCTGGCCTAACATGTATTTGTTATAGGCTTCGTCTTTCGAAGGGTCTTTTACATCGGCATTTTGCGTTCTGTCCCACAGCGAATAATATAATCCCAGATTTATTCCCTGGCGTTTGCATTCTTTGGCCACCTCTTCAACTACGTTGGTGTGATTACCGGAATTGGCCACATCATATTCGGTATATTTGCTGTCCCACAGGCAAAATCCTTCATGATGCTTGGTAACAAGGATGATGTACTTCATTCCTGCTTTTTTTGCGGTTTCCACCCATTGTCGTGCATCAATGCGGGATGGTTTATAAGATGCGGCCGGTTTGGACCCATCCGTCCATTCTTCATTATGGAATGTGTTGATCCCGAAGTGGATAAACATACCGTATTTACGTTTGATCTGGTCTTTCTGATATTTACCGGGCTTTAGGGAAGGGATAGGTTCTGCTAGTCCCGGTTGAGCATAGGTATGAACAGAAATGAATAGCAGGAAAAATAAAATTGAAAATAGTCTTTGTGTTTTCATGTTTCAAATATTTAAAAGCATAGTAAGTGAAACAAAGTTACGGTGATTGTTCTCACTTATAAATGGATTATGCTGTGAATATAATGGATTATCTTATTATATGCTACTGCTCTGCCTCCATATTTTGCTTATTAATACCGACTGGATTGAGCAATATAACCTGGACGATGCGTATCCTGATAAGGTAGCTGCCATGGTTAAGGAATACGAAGCCTGGGCGGAGAGGAGCATGGTGGTTCCGGCTCCACGCTAACGGCTAGGCCTCAAGTTTTACCAGGTATAGGGTTACGGTTGAACTATTACCGGCGGCTGTTCCGCTAGGGGCGGCCTCCTTCCGGCAAAAATAGTAATTCCTGCATTGGATGTCGAGGGGGTGGAATTCGGCAATGCGTCCCGTTTGATAGTAGTCGTCCACCAGTCCGCCTTTGGCAAAGTAGGCAATATTGTTTCTGCGATCAAAACAATAGGTATAACAGGTATCCACATCTAATGTGTTGCTGTAGCTGGAGATCAGGAACCGGTCGCTAAGCTGTAAGGGTAATACCGCGGCTGTTTGTTCGGTCTGAAACCGTTCTGCTTCCAGTTGGTTGGTTCCTATCAGGTAGAGGGTGTCCTGAACAAGGTTATCTGTACACAGGGAGGGAGAGTGCACGTACAGACCTTCTTCCGAAACAGCCACCTGAGGGTCAAAGTAGCCCTCAATATAAAAGCGGCCAAGGTCTGCCTGATAAAGTTTTTTCTCGTTCAACGGCTGTAGCTGCTGTGTGAATCCGCAAAGTTTCTTCTCTATTTTAGTCTCCGTTTTGCCGGGTATAACCTGCTCGGTTGTTGCCCAGTATTGATTATTGTAGTAGGCGAGGCTGAGTAGTTTGGTTTGAGAACCTTTTTGTTTGAGGTCTTTGGCCTGTATCAGTACTCCGTTATAATCGTATATGTAAGCTATTTGGTTGTTTCCGACGGCAACAAGCTCTTTATTGCTGGGATTTAAGGTAAAGTGGGTAACCGAAATGGTTTCAGTACCTGCTTTATGGATGGATATCCTGCCAAGAAAGTCACCGCGTTTATTGAAATGAAACAGCACATGGTCGCACAGCACAAACAGGTGGTCGCCATCTTTCTGTACCGAATGGATGCTGCCGGGATTATATCCTGCCGGAAAGACCAGGGGGATGGAGCTTACCTCCTCCGCGATATCGGACAGTTTGCCATCCACGCAACGGGGTGCATCACCGGCAATGTAGCGTGGAATGTAGAGGTAGCCGGTTGTCAACACAAACAGAAATATCAAAAATTTAAATCCTGATTTCATATAATTTAAGGCTGTTTCTTTATTGTATTGCAAATTTACATAAAAATGACAATTTATAAGCGTGTTGAATAGAAATAAAGGCCGCTACATCTGTTCATATATTGAGTATTCCCTAAAATATAGTGTCTTTTAAGTATAACAATAAAAGAGCTAATTATGAAGTACGTATTTGGTATTGATCTTCGTTAATAGTATTTTATGTGCACTGTCAAACAAAATGATGATAAAATACACAGGATCTATTGGTATATCATTCAGTTGTCGATGTGCCTAATGAAAGTACTGGTTGCTGTTGTTGTTAGAATATTTATGTCACTTTGGCATACTTTCGTTCTGGCACTTATTTTGCCTTATCCTATACAGATTGAATGTTTACTGGATGAAGCATACATCAGCAATGGCAATCGTACTACACGGCTTATAACCGTAAAGAATGAATGTTTGATACTTCGTAGATTAAATTGCTATTTTGTTGGTTTTAAATGATTAGAACATTTGGTTGCAGATAAAGTTATATAAGTGTAGTTAGAATGAAAGGAGAAATAAAGATATGAATTTAAACAATTTTACAATTAAATCGCAAGAGGCTGTTCAGCAGTCTGTTCAGCTGGTTTCACAACGTGGGCAGCAGGTGATAGAAGCAGCCCACATACTTAAGGCTGTCATCATGACAGGCGAGAGTGTTGTGAATTTTTTATTCCAGAAGCTGGGTGTAAATGTACAGAACCTGCAGATGGTGCTGGACCGTCAGCTGGATTCTTATCCCAAGGTATCGGGTGGCGAGCCTTACCTGAGCAGTGAGGCCAATACCGTATTGCAGAAGGCAATCGAGTATTCGGGCAAGATGGGTGACCAGTATGTGTCGCTTGAACATATTCTGCTGGCCTTGCTCACCGAGAAGAGCGTGGCTTCAAGTATGCTGAAGGATGCGGGTGTTACCGAAAAGGAACTGCGCCTTGCCATCGCAGAGCTGAGAAAGGGAAACAATGTTACGAGTCAGTCGGCCGAAGATACCTACAACTCTCTTAATAAGTACGCGATCAACCTGAATGAGCGTGCCCGGTCGGGTAAGCTGGATCCGGTTATCGGTCGGGACGACGAGATACGACGGGTATTGCAGATATTAAGCAGACGTACCAAAAACAACCCGATCCTGATTGGTGAGCCCGGGGTTGGTAAAACAGCCATAGCCGAAGGACTGGCTCATCGTATCGTACGGGGCGACGTGCCTGAAAACCTGAAAAGCAAACAGCTTTTCTCGCTGGACATGGGTGCACTGATTGCTGGTGCCAAATACAAAGGTGAGTTTGAAGAACGTCTTAAATCGGTTGTAAACGAGGTGATAAAGGCCGAAGGCGAGATTATCCTCTTTATTGACGAGATTCACACCCTGGTGGGCGCCGGTAAAAGCGATGGAGCCATGGATGCGGCTAATATATTGAAACCTGCCCTGGCACGTGGCGAGCTAAGGGCGATAGGTGCCACTACATTGGACGAGTATCAGAAGTATTTCGAAAAGGATAAGGCCCTTGAACGTCGTTTCCAGATTGTTACGGTGGACGAACCCGACGAGCTAAGTACCATTTCTATTTTACGTGGATTGAAGGAGAAGTACGAAAATCACCACAAGGTGCGTATCAAAGATGATGCAATTATTTCGGCTGTACACTTGTCGCATCGCTATATCACCGATCGATTTCTGCCCGATAAGGCTATCGACCTGATGGATGAAGCTGCTGCACGTCTGCGTTTGCAGGTGGATTCTGTTCCGGAGTCGCTGGACGAAGTGAGCAGACGTATCAAACAGCTTGAGATCGAGCGCGAAGCTATCAAACGCGAGAACGATGTGCAAAAGTTGGAGCAGCTTAACAAAGAGATTGCCGATCTGAAAGAAGACGAGAAGATGCAGATGGCCAAGTGGCAAAGCGAAAAGGATCAGATCAACAAGATTCAGCAGAACAAGATCGATATCGAAAACCTGAAGTTCGAGGCAGATAAAGCCGAGCGCGAAGGCAATTACGGAAGGGTTGCCGAAATACGCTACGGACTTATTAAGGCAAAAGAGGAGGAGATCAAAGCGGTGCAGGCTCAGTTACATAGTCTGCAGGGTGGATCGGCCATGATTAAGGAGGAGGTTGACAGCGAGGATATTGCCGACGTGGTTTCGCGGTGGACCGGTATTCCGGTAAGCAAAATGCTGCAGAGCGAAAAGGATAAACTGCTTCACCTGGAAGACGAACTTCACAAACGGGTGGTTGGTCAGCAGGAGGCTATTACAGCCATTGCCGATGCCGTAAGGCGCAGCCGTGCCGGTTTGCAGGACCCCAAGCGTCCCATCGGTTCGTTTATTTTTCTCGGAACTACCGGTGTGGGTAAAACGGAGCTTGCCAAAGCGTTGGCCGAGTATCTGTTTGACGACGAGAACCTGATGACCCGTATCGATATGAGTGAGTATCAGGAGAAATTCAGTGCCACAAGGTTGATTGGTGCCCCTCCGGGATATGTGGGTTACGACGAAGGCGGACAGCTTACCGAGGCAATCAGACGTAAACCGTACTCGGTGGTTTTGTTCGACGAGATTGAGAAGGCACACCCCGATGTGTTCAATGTTTTATTGCAGGTGTTGGACGATGGCCGACTTACCGATAATAAAGGCAGGGTGGTTAACTTCAAAAACACGATCATCATAATGACATCCAATCTGGGATCGTCGTTGATTCGTGAGAACTTTGAAAAGATAACGCCGGCAAACCACGACCAGGTAATAGAACATACGCGTAACCAGGTGATGGAATTACTGAAGAAGACAATCCGTCCGGAGTTTCTGAACCGTATCGACGAAACAATTATGTTTACGCCGCTTAACGAAGAGGAGATAAGACAGATCGTGAATCTGCAGTTGAAGGGTGTGGCCGCGATGTTGGCTGCCAATGGTATTGTGCTCGAATTTACGGATGAGGCTTTGTCGTTTATTGCCCAAGAGGGATACGATCCTCAGTTTGGTGCCCGTCCGGTTAAAAGGGTTATTCAGAAGTACGTGCTGAACGAACTGTCTAAAGAGATCCTCAGTCAGAAGATTGACCGTAATCAAGTCATTACGATTGCAAAAAAAGGACAGGGATTGGAGTTTGTAAATAAATAATTGACAAAGTGATAGGGGAGGCGTAAAAATTTACGCTTCCCTTATTGTTTCTGTCGCACGAAGTTTTACCTTTGCATGAACAAAAACAATTAATCGAACTAAATTATGAGTGAGAAGGATGATATGTTAATTTATGATGAAGACGATTCTGTAAAGTTTATTCAGAATTATCTTCCTCAGGAAATGAAGGGCAAATTCAGCAACGACGATATAAATTATATCGTAGATCTTGTTTACGATTTCTATGAATCCAAAGGTTTTATGAACGAAGACCCTGAAAAGGATGCGGATGTGGAAATTGATGAAGAAGAGTTGATCGCTTACGTGATTAAGAACGCCAAGAAAGACGGAGTAGGTAAATTTGAAGCCGAAGAAATTAGTTTTATCGTACAAGGGGAGCTCGAATATTGTGATTCAATCAACATGTTTGAGTGATAAACTGTTATTCCTTTGTAACAAGATTTATTGACATTTTATTAATAACTAACAATTTTGATTTATGAAAAATTTTAAGATGATCTCGGTTCTGATGCTGTGTGCAGCCGTACTTTTGTCTGGTTGTGGAGCAAGCAATACAGTGAAAGGAACCGCTATTGGTGTTGGTGGAGGTGCTGCCGTTGGTGCAGGTGTAGGCAAAATTGCAGGTAACACAGCTTTAGGTGCCATTATCGGTGCAGCTGTAGGTGGTACTGCCGGAGCTTTGATAGGTAAGAAAATGGATAAGCAGAAGAAAGAATTGGAAGCTTCTATTCCGGATGCTACAGTTGAGACTGTAAACAATGGCGAAGCAATCAAGGTTACTTTCGATTCAGGTATTTTGTTTGCTACAAATTCAAGTACAGTGAGCGATGCTTCTAAATCGGCTTTACGCAACTTCGCATCCAGCCTGAACTCAAATCCGGATACCAATATCAAAATTATCGGTCATACAGATAATACAGGTAGAGTGGAATACAACCAGACTCTTTCTGAGAAACGTGCTAAAAGCGTGTACGATTATTTATTGAACCAATCTGTATCAAGCAACCGTATGCAATTTGAAGGTAAAGGTATCACCGAACCTGTTGCCGACAACTCTACAGCTGCTGGCAGACAACAGAATCGCCGCGTTGAAATCCTGATTCTGGCTAATCAGAAAATGATCCAGGAAGCTCAACAAGGTACGCTTAAATAAGAAAATTACATTTTTTTTAGCTTTCCGGACAACATAACCTGTTGTCCGGATTTTTTATTGCCGTAAATTGGTTACGTTTGCACTAAATTTATGGAGTGTATGAAGACATTGATTTGTGGATTGAAAATTACTCTTTTTGTTAAACTGTTATTTTTGATGCTATGCTCTGTTCCTTTCATAGGGATTGCCCAGATTAATGAAAGGGTGTACATGAGCGACAGCCGACTTGACTCCACAAAAAAAGGTGAACTTTCCTTCGAAATAGATAATATAAGTTTCTTTCAGAACAACGAATTCAGTTCGGGTCTGGTGAAAGGATATACCTTGCCAGGTATGTGGGTTCAACCCAAAGCCGTCTTTTACCCCCTCGGAAGCATTAAACTGGAAGCAGGTTTGCATATGCTTCGCTACTGGGGTGCCAATAAATACCCAAATTTTGCCTATACCGATATCGCCAAATGGAAAGGTAGTCAGTATCAGAGTGGCGTACATTGGCTGCCCTATTTTCGTGCGCAGTTTGCGTTGACGTCAAAACTGGATATCATTCTGGGTAATATCTATGGTGCGGCCAATCACGGCCTGGCAGATCCTTTATACAACAGCGAACTGAATCTGTCTGCCGATCCGGAGGCAGGCATGCAACTGCTGTACAAATCGAAGTCGGTGGATGTGGATGCCTGGATTAACTGGGAAAGCTTTATATTTGAGGGAGATACTCATCAGGAAGCTTTTACTGTGGGCCTATCGTCGCAGGTACGTCTAAACGATGCTTCTAAAAAGGTCCATTTCTATCTGCCGCTACAGGTGCTTGCACAACATAGAGGTGGCGAAATCGATACAATTTTTACCAATTCTATTCAAACCAATATTAATGCGGCTGTTGGGGCCGGTGTTACTGTGTCGGTAGCCGACCATTCGTTGCGTCAGCTTAATTTCGAGCTAACCGGAGTGGGATTGTATCAGCAGTCGGGTAAATGGCTTCCCTACACATGGGGCTATGGAATTTACCCCAAAGTAACAGCCTCTTTTAAATATGTTCGCCTGAAGGCAGCCTACTGGACTTGTCATAATTTTGTATCCTTGCTTGGAAGTCCTTTTTTTGGTTCTCTTTCTACTGCTTATCCGGGCAGGCAATATCAGAATCCCGGATTCATATATGCCGGATTTGAATACTCTAAAACCTTTGCCAAAGGCTTCTCTTTGGGCGTAGACCTTGATGTTTACAGGCATAATGCCGTTTTCTTTGCCGATCCGAAAAAGAGTTTACTTTACGAAAAGGCAACAGTGAGTTTCGGGGCCGGAGTATACCTGCGAATAAATCCAACTTTTCTGCTAAAAAAATTCTGATAACATTTTTTTACTTATATTTGCATCCAATCCGTTGGATAGGACTCGACTTTTGAAACGAGCACGTTTCTGTATCTGAACTAAAGGTGATGAATAAAACTCGCTGCAAGTTCCATCCCAGCCAGAATTGAACTTTCTTTATATGAAAAGGTAAATATATGAGTGCTTTGTTTGATCATACTATGATAAAAATAGGCATAGAGAACAGGGAGGGGTTTGATAAACTGTTCCGACACTATTATCCACGTTTAAAGTCGTACGTTTCATCGATTGTTGAAGAATCGGTGGCGGAAGACATTACGCAGGATGTATTTCTATATGTTTGGGAAAACAGAAAAAAGATTTATGTAGGTCCGGCTTTCCATTCATATCTGTTTCAAGCGGGTTATACCAAATCAATCGATTACCTTAAAACACAACAATCCGTTACTGGATTCTCTTCATTAATTCAGAATGAAATAGCTCATATTCATGAAACATTTGCCATTAATGAGAGTGATATACTTGAAAATCTCTATTCGGCAGATTTCTATGAGAAACTGTATACCCTGTTGGATCTGATTCCCGAACAGAGACGAAAAGTTTTCCTAATGGCTTATATGGACGGATTTAAAACTAAAGAGATTGCGGCTAATCTTGATATACCTCAACGCACAGTGGAAAGTCACATCTACCTCACTCTTAAATTTCTGAAAGAACACTTCGAGAAAAAAGATTACTTCCTGCTTTTGCTGTTAATTCAGTTTTATACCTAAAATAATCTGCATTTTGCTCCGTAGTTTTTCGCTTATAGCCGTTATGCTTGTATAGATTGAAAAAAATGGAGTTCGATTACAAAATATTAGCGAAATATATTATTGGAGAAATTACTCCCGAAGAGCAGATAAGTCTGGTTGAATGGAGTCGTATGTCCGACGAAAACCTTATTTTACTTAAAAAGGTTGTGGAAGCACGCATCCTCAAAAAGTTTGAGTTTAATAACAGTAAAGAAAAAACAGAACAGGCATTACAGGCTTTGCACAATAAAATTGAACGCAAATCGATTTGGTCAGTAATGCGTCCGTACCTTGGCTATGTGGCGCTCTTTTTCTTGCTGATTTTTTCGTCTGTACTGGGAAGTCTTTACTATACTTCTTCGCACGAATACATAAGCATCATTGTAAAACCAGGCGAGAAAATAAAGAAAATAGTGCTCGAAGACAGTTCGGTAGTATGGCTCAACAGTGAGTCAGTGCTTCGTATTCCCTCTTCATTTTCACCTAAAAAAAGAGTGGTGAAACTGGAAGGGGAGGCATTTTTCGATATAACCAAACAAAAAGGTATTCCGTTTCGCGTTGAAACGGAGCATGTGGATGTAAAAGTGTTGGGAACCTCTTTTAACTTAAATACTGAAGCAGCTGATAACTCATTTGAAGCTGTGCTTGTTTCCGGTAAAATTGTTTTGCAGGACAAGCATAATAAAGATATCTTACGGATGTCTCCTTCTGAAAAGGTTATCTATAATCCTTCCAGAAACGAATATTCCATCGAAACGGTTGATACAAATGTCAGCACCGCATGGCATTTAAACCAGATGACCTTCGAGAATTCCACATTGCGTGAGATTGTGAACAAGCTGTCCATGCTGTACGATGTAAATATCAACATCGAATCAAAGCAATTAGCCGACAGAAGGTACAGGTGTGTAATAAACAGAGACGAGACTCTGATCGAGGTATTGGATATCTTGAAGTATCTGGCCCCGATCTCGTATCGGATTGAAGGAAACGAAGTTTTTATTAGTAAATAATATGTAAATTCTATGCCTATGATATAAAATAAGAGAGAAAACAAAAGCCGGGAAAATGCTGCAACATTTCACCCGGCCAGAAAATTAATTAATAAGGTTTTACTATTAACTAAAAATCATTCAAATTTATGAATAAACTAACAACCCTCCAAGAGAAAAGGTCGTTTTCTTGGGGCAAAAGATCTATGCGGATTATGAAGGTTACTTTAATTTTATGCTTCTTAGCCATTCAGCTGTCTGCTGCAAGTGTATATTCTCAGTATGTGAGTCTTAACTTGTCAATGAAAAACACTACTGTAGGTGCAGTGATAAACAGCATCAAATCGCAGACCGGTTACGAATTCTCTTACGATGCCGACTTACTGGATAAGGTGATCGGTACTGTTTCTGTCAACATGAAAAATGAGCAGATAGAAACAATATTGAATAAAATATTTGGAGGAACGGATATCAATTTCCGTGTTTTGAATAACCGTATATTCTTAAAAGAGGAACCCGGAAAGCTGAAGAATCTGTCGGTTGTAAACCAGCAACAAAGCCAGAAAACCGTAAAAGGTACAGTAGTTGACGCTGCTAATATTCCGGTGATTGGTGCCAACGTATTTGTAAAGGGTACTACCCATGGTACGATTACGGATATGGATGGTAATTTCACCCTTACGAATGTACCTGAAAATTCTACACTGATTATATCTTACATCGGATTTCTGGAAAAGGATGTGGAGGTGGGAAATAAGACTTCTTTCGATATCGTGCTGCTTGAAGATTCTAAAAAGTTGGAAGAGGTTGTGATTGTAGGTTACGGTACACAAAAGAAGGTGAATTTAACCGGGTCCATCACCGCGGTAAATGCCTCGGAACTGAGTGGTATATCTACCTCCAACCTATCCAATACCCTGGCCGGTCGTGCTCCGGGTGTTAATATTACAGGAAACTCGGGATTGATGGGATCTTCTTCAAACATCCGAATCCGTGGTGGATTTGGCGAACCATTGTTTGTAATTGACGGTATCGTGCGCGACAAGGAAGCGTTTGATGCATTGGAGGTGAATGAAATTGACCAGCTGAGCTTCCTGAAGGATGCTGCCACGGCTTCGATTTATGGTTCGCAGGCAGGTAACGGCGTTGTACTTGTAACCACAAAGGGTGGAACACAGCAGAAGCCAATGTTCAATTATCAGGGTTCTTATACGTTTATGACTCCAACGCAGGAGCTGTTTTCTGATATGTTTACCGCCACAGACGAATTGATTTACCAAAACCGTGTGGCTCAGTATCAAGGCTTGGCTACGCCAAACGGCGAGAAAGAGTTTGAATACTTTAAAGATAAGAATTACAACGTAAACGATTATATCTGGCAAACTCCCTGGAATCAGAAGCATTCTGTAAGTGTATCCGGCGGAAATGATAAGGTTACCTATTATGCTCTGGGTAGTTATATAGGTGAAGAGGGATCATATAAGAATCTGGAGAACGACAAGTTTAACCTGCGTTCGAATGTAACCGCCAAAATTACCGATCAGATAAAAATGAACTTTAACCTCGCTGCCAACCAGCAGAATCAACAGCGATTCTATTGGCCGTTTTCGGACGACGACGAGCAGACCATCGGCGACCTTTATCGTTGTACCTTCAACTGGCCGAAAACCTATCCGTTTTATCTGAATGCAGACGGATCGCCGGCTAACAATGTTACCGGTTATCCGGTTCAGACACCTATGGGTAGTTGGCAGGCATGGAATGTGGTAGACCAGGTGGTGGGCGACCGCTATATCAAAACCAGAAAAAGAGAAGTGAATGCGATCTTGTCGTTCGACATAGATTTGGGTAAGTTCATTCCCGGATTAACAACCAAACTTGTTGGTAATTACATTGGTAACGATTATATGCGTAAAAAATACCTTACTTACCAACACAACTATGTATGGGCTGCTGCCAACTCGGACCAGAACCGTTTCATCCCGGCTGTACCAGATCCCAATAAGATGAATACATTTACATTCTCTCAGAACCAGGAGTTCTTGAGTTACAATGTTCATTCTTTGTGGAGCGAACAATTAAACTGGTTCCTTAACTATAACCATAGCTTCGGAAAGCACGATGTTTCCGGTACATTGGTGTGGGAACAACAGGCTAACGGCGGCGAAAAGGTTTTTGCCAAGGGCGAAAGTCCGCTTACAAACTACGATCAGATGTTCGTTTACTCTACAGATGCCGAACGTAGATGGGGAGATGCTTGGGAAGTAACCAACGGACGTTTGTCGTGGATCGGACGTTTTAACTATACCTACGATCAGAAGTATATCGCCGAGTTTTCGTTCCGCTATGACGGAAATACCTTGTTCCCGAAAGAGAAACGCTGGGGATTCTTCCCATCTTTCTCCGGTGCCTGGCGTATAAGCAACGAATCGTTTATGGAAAATACTTCTAATTGGTTGGATAACCTCAAGATCAGAGCATCTTATGGTACAACCGGTAACGATTTGAATGTGAACAACAAGGAAATCGAGCCATTTTCTTATATGAATGTGTATCAATCGGGCTATTCATATATTTGGGGTGATAATCTGAACCTTGGAATTGAACCTGGTGCAACTCCAAACCCGTACCTTACATGGGCAACATCAGCAACCTACAATGTGGGATTTGATTTTGGGGTTCTTAATAATCGTTTAAGTGGTTCGTTTGATGCTTTTTACAAAACAGAAAAAGATATTCTTGGATCCAGAATAGTTACGATTCCCGACACCTACGGACAATCGCTTGCTCCCGAAAACTACGCCGAAAGATCCTGGAGAGGGGTTGAGTTTAACGCGATGTGGAGAGATAAAGCCTTTGGCGGTCAGCTTGATTATTCTATCTATGGTAATGTTGGTTTTTCAAAAGACCAATGGGATGTATTGGATCAGACGGCTCTTTATTCTCCCGGCGGGAATCTGGAAGAGTTTTCGGCCATCGGAAAACCTCTTAACCGCTTAGGCGGACTTAAAACGTTGGGTATTATTCGTACGCAGGAACAATTGGACGAGTTGCTTGCCAAAGGATTTAAACAATATGGTAGAAATCCGTATCTGGGAGGACTCTACTTTGAAGATGTACGTGGAGATGGTTATTCACTCGGTCCCGACGGAAAGATTGACGGTAACGACGTTCAGCTTCTTTCCGATAATGCGGCTCCCCGAATCAACTATGGTTTTGGTACAAATCTGTCATGGAAAGGATTTACAATGGACATCCATTTTCAGGGAGTGGGATTGTACGACCGTATGATAAGCAACCTGGGAGAAGGTATGGGCGGAATCCGTCAGTATGGTGGTACGGTAAGACCTTATTATCCTATCTGGACAGACGATGTGTGGACTCCCGAAAACCCGAATGGAAAGTATCCGAGAGTAATTGGTAAGAACTGGTATGAATCCGGAACCGGTGCTCAGTCATTCTGGATCAGAAACGGTGCTTACCTGCGATTGAAAAACCTGAATGTCGGTTATAATTTGCCTAAGAGCTGGATTTCGTTCCTTAACCTCGAATCTGCTCAGCTTTTCGTAAACGGTACCAATCTGTTTGTTATTTCTGCGATGACAGAGTTTCATGATCCCGAGCAGGATTGCTACGATTCTTATCCGTTAATGAAATCATTTACTTTTGGCGTAGATATTAAATTCTAATAATTGATGGTATGATGAAAACTATAAAATATATAATCGTTTCTGTATTGGCTATGTTTGCAACAACAAGCTGTAATACATTGGATATTGAGGATATCTATGACTACAATGCAGAATTAGTATGGAATGACCAATCGCTGGTAAATGCATACATGGCCAACCTGTATGCGAATGTATTTAGTAACTGGGCTCCTTCGCTAGATCAGACAACTCAACAGGTGTCGGGTATTCATTTTTATCCGGACCGTATAAACATGACCAATGGCGAGTATAAAATGTGGAACTATACAAATATTCGCCTGATTAATGAGGCTATTCAAAATGTAAGTGCTGGAACTTTGCCGGATAACTTCAAGAATGAGATAATTGCCCAGTCTAAGTTTCTTAGAGCATATGTTTACTTTGAAATGGTGGTCTATCACGGGGGAGTTCCCTACATTACCGTTCCGCAGGATAAGGATAAAGACGATCTGTATGTAAAAAGAAACTCTACGAAAGAGTGTTTCGACCTGATAATAAAAGACCTGGATGATGCTATCAGCCTTCTGCCTGAAAGAATCTCTACCTCGTCTGCCAACTTCGGAAAGATTGACGGTTGTTTTGCCACTGCCTTTAAAGCAAAAGTACTGCTTTATAAAGCATCACCTCAGTTTAATCCATCCAACAAATGGGATAATGCTTATTGGAAAGAGGCTTATGCCGCCAATGAAGCTGCCTACAATAAACTAAAAGGGTTGGGCTATGCACTTACACCGGATTATGCCAATATATTTTTGAATGAACGTGGTCCGGAGGTTGTATTCTCTGTTATTAATACCTATCCTAATAAAACAGCCAACTGGGATTACGGTGTGCGTCCCGGATCCGAAAGCCGTGGTAATGCATGGGCTTCTCCAACATGGGATTTCGTTAAAGAGTTTCCGATGAAAGATGGTAAGCTTTATAATGATCCAACAAGCAAGTATTATAAGACGGATGCGAACTTCCTGCAATCTTACTGGTTGAACAGAGATCCCCGCTTTGATAAATCGGTGGTTTGGAATGGCTCGGTATACGAAGTTTCCAATAAAAAGGGAAACAGACAGTATACAGCTTTGGGTGTGGCTGATGTATTGGACGATTTTGGTGTAAATCCGAAGGCTGGAACCAACTCTACCAACCTGGACTTATATAGTGGTTTCTTTATCCGTAAGGCAAGCGATTTGTCTTTGTTGCAGTCGGAGGTACAGCAATACGACATCGATTATATTGTAATGCGCTTTGCAGAGGTGATGCTTAATTATGCCGAAGCGGCCAACGAAACCGGGAAATCGGATGTGGCGTTGACTATACTGAAAGAGATAAGAAATCGCGCAGGTATTGAAGCCGGAGCCGATGGTAACTATGGTATTACCGCCACCACCCGCGAAGGTATCAGAGAGGCTATTCTTGCCGAAAGAAACATTGAATTCTGTTTTGAAGGTAAGTATTTTTGGGATTTGAGAAGATTGAGAATGCTGGACCGTCTGGATGGTAAAACCAAATTTGGGGTTGAATCCATAGCCATTAATCCGGATGGAACAGAAATGTCTATTGCCGAAGCAAAAGCAAAAGCAGCCAAGAATGAACTCAAGGAGACAGATTTTAAATACACCGTCCTACAGATTCCTTTTACCGGTGTTAAAGTTAATTCGGTACCCGAAAAATATTATTTCTTCCCAATCAAACAATCTGTGATTGATCTGAACAGTAATATTGAACAGAATAGTAACTGGGGTGGTACGTTTAATCCTGCTTTAGACTGATGCGCATTTTAATTTAGTAGAATCAGAAGCTGTCTTTAGAAGGGCAGCTTCTGTTTTTTTATAAAACTGAATTTAATTTATTGGTAGTGTTAATAATATGTCTTATTTTTGAGTTTTCGTTTTACTTTATGTGATGTAATTTTGAAGAAACCATTCTAAAGATAACAGATTATAAAAGATTGGCGAATATTGCAGACATTTAAACGGAAATTGAAGATAATTTGACAGCTAATTAGAGTTGATATGTTCAATATAATAATTATTTTTGCAATTCTTAAAACTATAAGTTTAACATATTTCATACTATGAAAACAAACAGAAGAGATTTCTTAAAGACTCTCGGTGGTGTTGCGGCGTTTACTGTAGTCCCGCGGCATGTACTGGGAAATGGGTTTATTGCCCCAAGTGATCAACTTACCAAAGGTATTATTGGTACCGGAGGAATGGGGCGCGGCCACCTCAATTACGAAGGTACCCGTTTGGTTGCAGTCTGCGACGTTGATAAGAAACACCTTGAACTGGGAAAGAACCTGGTTAAAGACAAAATTGCAGCCTATACAGATTTCCGCGATTTAATTTTGGATAAGAATGTAGACATCGTTCACATTGCAACCCCTCCTCACTGGCATGGAATTATGTCGGTCGAAGCTGCCAAAGCAGGTAAGGATATCTGGTGTGAAAAACCGATGACCCGTACTATTGGCGAAGGTAAGCGCGTGATGGAAGCTGTAAAACAATATGGAAGCATGTTCCGTCTTAATACCTGGTTCCGTTTTAAAGATCCTTTCTATGGATTGGGTACACCCGTTAAGCCGTTGAAGAAACTGGTTCAGAGCGGTATGCTGGGATGGCCGTTAAAGGTTACAATCAGCAAACATACCGGATTTGACTGGAAATTCTTCTGGGTAGGTAAAGAAAATCTGGACCCGCAGCCTGTTCCCGCAGAATTGGATTACGATATGTGGTTAGGCCCGGCTCCTTATAAACCTTACAATGCCCACAGGGTACACCAGACATTCCGTGGATACTGGGATTACGATGGTGGTGGTTTAGGAGATATGGGACAGCATTATATCGACCCCGTACAGTATATATTAGGAAAAGATCATACAAGCCCTGTTAAAGTTGAGGTGGATGCTCCGCAACAACATCCGGATGCAGTAGGAACCTGGCGTTCCATCACCTACACTTACGAAGACGGTTGCCAGATTGTTCTTTGGGGTGGCGATTATGGTAATCCGGATACACCTTACATTGCAGGCCCGAATGGTAATGTTTATAAGAATTTTGTTTGTGATATTCCAAACTGGGAAAAGAAACTGGCAGACTATCCGGAACCCGAACCTCAAATCTCTGAGTTCCTTACCAGTGTTAAGACCCGTCAGAAATTTGCACTGAACGAAGAAAACGGATTCCGTTCTGCTACCATCGTTAATATGGGAGCGGTAGCGTTGCGTTTGAACCGTACCTTGCACTTTGATCCTGTTAAACTTGAATTTGTGAATGACGAAGCAGCAAACCGTCTGTTGGATCAGCCGGCGCGCGCACCTTGGAATATCTAATCTTATAAATTGAAATATAGATGAAAAAAATATATTTGCCAATAGGCGCATTATTATTAACGGCATCTCTTTGGGCGCAAGAGCCACAGGGCAGAACAGCCAGTACCATTGTTGCAGATGTTCTGGCGCAAATGCCGGCACAAAAACAGGCAGAATACAATAAGTTACTTCAGTCTCTTACTACAACAGGAGAAGATGGTGTAGCCATGTTGGTTAAAATGATTAACGAACCGGGTAAAGGAAACAATTCGCAAGTGGAATACGCACTGAGCGGACTTACCCATTATGTGATGGCAACGGGTAACGAAAGTGCACGTTTAACTACTGCCAACGCTTACGGCAAGGTGCTTGAACAGGTTTCAAACCGCGAAATCAAAGCCTTTATCATCCGTCAGCTTCAGTTGGTAGGAAAGGATGAAAGCGTACCTGTTCTTGCCAAATACCTGACTCAGGATAATCTGGCCGGACCAGCTGCCCGTGCTTTGGTATCCTTTAATTCAACAAAAGCCGATAATGCGCTAACAGCCGCATTACAATCGGTCAAAAACAATGTATCCATCCAGAAAGACATTATTCAGGCAATTGCCGAAGCAGATGCAACTGGAGTGGAGCAGGCCTTGTTGGATTTGTTGGCTACTCAGGATCAGAATTTGCAGAGAGTAACACTGTATGCTTTAAGCCAGATCGGATCTGTCACTTCGTTAAACGCCTTGGGAGCATTGGCCGAAAAGTCTGCTTTCACAATGGAAAATACCGGAGCAAACGAAGCCTACATCGCTTTGATTAAAAAGCTGGCTGCCGATGGAAATACGCAAGCTGCCGAAGCTGCAGCGAACAACCTGCTTAGCAAAGCAACTAAACTTGGTAAAACGCAGACACGTAATGCTGCCCTCGAAATACTGCTCTCTATTCAAAAAGAGAAAGGTTTGAAGTTGGTTCTTGCAGCATTGAAGGATGCTTCCAAAGAATACCGCAATGCGGCATTAGATTATACCTCTTCTATTGTTAACGACGAAGTATACGTTACCCTGTTCAAAACAATGGATAAAGCCAAACCCGAACCTAAAACAGACATCCTTAACTGGATTGCCAGCCAGAGTGAATGTCCGGTTCAGCGTGAAGCTATCCGCAAAGTGATGATCAAGTTTGATCAGCCGGCCACCGAACTGATACGTAAACAGGTAAAGAATAACGATTTTGGAGTGAAAGAAGCTGCTGTATGGGCATTGGTTAAGTTGGGAGATCCCAATACAATCGGTGATATTTCGGCACTACTTACCTCTTCAGACGAGCAGGTTGTGAAATTAGCGCAACGTGCTCTGGCCTCTTTCAAGGGTGATATCTCAACACCTGTGGTAAAGGCAATCGATAAATCTAAAGAAGCCGGCAAAATTGCTGGAATAGAACTGTTGGCTCAGCGTAAGTCTTCTGCCAATCTTAACACTGTTCTGGCGCAGACTAAATCAGACAATGAGTCTGTAAAGAAAGCGGCTTATGCTGCATTGAAAGATGTGGTTGAGGAAAGAGATCTTGTAAACATGTGCGGAATGCTTGAAACGGCCGATGCTTCTACTATTGTTCCATTGCAACAGGCTGTAATTACAGCTGTTAGCGGAATGAGTAAAGAAGCCCAGGTTTCTACAATCAGCAACCGGATGTTGCAGGCAGGCGAAAGCAAAAAACATCTTTATTATATTGTGTTGGCACAAACAGGCGATGCAAAAGCTCTTTCTGTAATCTCGGAAGGCTTTGCTAAAGGTCAGGGTGCCTCAAAAGATGCAGCTTTCGAAGCGTTGATGAGCTGTAATGGTCTTGAAGCTGCCGATGCACTCTATGCTATCTGCAAAGATTCATCTGCCCCTGGCTATTTTGACCGTGCAATGAATGCTTACATTAAATTGGTTTCTAATGTTCAATATACCGGCGAAAACCGTTTGATCCGTTTAAGAAAGGCGATGGAGATTGCCAAGACCGATGCACAGAAGGTTGCCATCTTAAGGCAAATTGAACGCACAGGTACTTATCTGGGTATGTTGTATGCCGGCGAATTCTTAAATGAAAAACCGTTACAGCAAGCTGCAGCTAATGCTGTTATGAATATCGCCTTGGGTAATAAATCCTATACCGGCGAGAATGTGAAGACGCTTTTAAACAAAGTGAAAGAGGTTCTCGACAATCCGGATGCAGGCTATCAGAAACAGGCTATCCAAAAGCATCTGGATGAAATGGCAGACGAAAAAGGTTTTGTATCGTTGTTTAACGGAAAAGACCTGAGCGGATGGAAGGGCTTGGTTAAAAACCCAATCTTGCGTGCTAAGATGAAACCCGAAGAGTTGGCTACCGAACAGGCTAAAGCCGACGAGAAGGCTCGTTCTACCTGGTCTGTTCAGGATGGTGTATTAGTATTTAACGGTAAAGGAGATAATCTTTGTACCGATAAACAATATGGTGATTTTGAAATGTACGTTGACTGGATGCTTGACCCCGCAGGTCCTGAGGCTGATGCCGGAGTTTATCTGCGTGGTACTCCCCAGGTTCAGATTTGGGATACAGCCCGCGTAAAGGTAGGTGCCCAGGTTGGATCGGGTGGCTTGTATAACAACCAGAAAAATCCTAGTCAACCGTTGAAGGTGGCCGACAATAAGTTGGGCGAGTGGAACAGCTTTTATATCAAAATGGTGGGCGACCGTGTAACGGTTTACCTAAATGGCGAGCTTGTAGTGAACAACGTAATTCTGGAAAATTTCTGGGATCGTTCGCAACCTATCTTCCCGATAGAGCAGATCGAGTTACAGGCACACGGAAGCAAAGTAAGCTATCGCAATATTTTAGTGAAGGAACTAAAACGTGCGGAACCATTCCAACTTTCGGAACAAGAAAAGAAAGAAGGTTTCAAGGTGTTATTTGACGGAACTAATATGCACAACTGGACTGGTAATACGGTAGACTATGTGTTGGAAGATGGATGTATCTCGATGAAGCCAAGCACTGCGCACGGTGGCAATCTGTATACAAAAGATGAATACAAAGACTTTGTGTATCGTTTCGAATTCCAGCTTACACCGGGTGCAAACAACGGATTAGGTATCCGTACGCCGTTGGAAGGTGATGCAGCTTATGTTGGTATGGAATTGCAGATTCTAGACAATGAAGCTCCTATCTACAAAGACCTCAAGGTATATCAGTACCATGGATCTGTATATGGAATTATTCCTGCAAAAAGAGGATTCCATAAACCAATGGGCGAGTGGAACTACCAGGAGGTTGTAGCCAAAGGAAACCGCATTACAGTTACTTTAAATGGAACTGTAATTTTGGATGGTGATATTAAAGAGGCTACCAAGAATGGTACACCCGATGGAAAACAACATCCGGGCTTGTTCAACGAAAAGGGTCACATCGGATTCCTTGGTCATGGTTCTCCAGTAAAGTTCAGAAACATCCGTGTCAAAGAATTGAAGAAATAAAAACTCTGCTTTTATAGTGAATTAAAGGGCGTCCAACAGGTTTGGATGCCCTTTTTTATTTATTTAAAGCCATTCATCGCTTTTATATACCATGTTTATGGTATTCGAAATGCCTATAACGAGTGATATCGGCTAAGTCTGCTTGGTCTATCTTTGCTGAAAACAATTCATAAAAAAACAGATAGATTATGGGACTTAATAATGCTAGATTTGAAACGTTGCAAGTACATGCCGGGCAAGTAGTAGATCAAACCACTCACTCCAGAGCAGTGCCGATATATCAGACTTCATCATATGTGTTTGAGGATGCCAAGGATGGCGCCGATTTATTCGGACTTAAAAAGTTCGGGAATATTTATACCCGTCTGATGAATCCAACCACCGATGTATTCGAAAAGCGTATAGCGGCTCTCGAAGGCGGAGCTTCTGCTCTGGCGACCTCTTCGGGGCAATCGGCTCAGTTTATCGCTTTGAATAACATCCTGGAGGCTGGCGATAATTTTATTTCCACATCCCATCTCTACGGCGGAACATATAACCAGTTTAAGAATCAATTCAAACGTCTGGGTGTGGAGGTCCGTTTTACCCCCAACGATTCCCCCGAAGCTTTCGAAGCCCTTATCGACGATCATACCAAAGCTCTTTATCTGGAAACGATTGGTAATCCGGATTTGAATATTCCCGATTTTGAAGCGATTGCACGAGTAGCAGATGCACACCAGATTCCATTGGTGGTAGATAATACCTTTGGTGCAGGAGGTTTCTTATTCAGACCACTTGACCATGGAGCATCCGTGGTGGTTGAAAGTGCTACGAAATGGATTGGCGGTCATGGTACCTCTTTGGGTGGTGTAATTGTAGACAGTGGCCGTTTCAACTGGGGCAATGGAAAATTCAGAGCCTTTACAGAGCCGTCCGACAGTTACCATGGACTGGTATTCTGGGATGTATTTGGCGACAAAGGTCCGTTTGGCAACATTGCCTTTACCTTGAGGGCACGGGTAGAAGGGCTCAGAGACTGGGGTAATGCCATCAGTCCGTTCAACTCCTTCCTGCTTATTCAGGGTCTCGAAACGTTGTCGCTGCGAGTGGAGCGTCATGTTTCTAATGCGCTGGAACTGGCAAAGTGGCTTGAAACCCTCCCGGAAGTAGAGTATGTAAACTATCCCGGATTAGTAAGCAGTCCTTACCACGAACTGGCAAAGAAGTATTTTAAACATGGTTTTGGCGGAGTGTTGTCCTTTAAACTAAAAGGAGGAGCAGAGAAAGCCGACAAGCTGATAAACGGACTCTCGCTGATCAGTCACCTGGCAAACGTAGGAGATGCAAAATCTCTTATTATCCACCCCGCAGCTACAACACATGAGCAGCTATCGGAAGAGGATAAGATTGCCGCCGGCGCTGTACCCGGATTATTGAGAATATCGGTTGGTATCGAGCATATTGAAGATATAAAAAGCGATATCAAAGCAGCTCTTTCTAATTTATAATACTTCCTTTCCCAATCATATATGAATGGAAAACAAGCCTTATATGTTTGAAAAACAAGCTATATATGTTTGAAAAACAAGCTATATATGTTTGATAAGCAAGCTCTATATGATTGAGAGAAGGTTTGTACATGACTGATAATCAGAGAGTAGAGTGTCGGAGTTTCTTAGGGCAATGAATGGGGAAAAATCCTATTACTTTTTACTTGAAAAGTAATGAGAAACGTCTCAAAAAGTATATACATTTTGAGCAAAAAGTACCTGAAAATTTTCCCTTAAGTCTAAATTTATTTTCCCTTAAGGAAAAATAAATTTAGACTTAAGGGAAATTATTTTTTTACTTAAGGGAAAAATCTGTGTTGTAAACTGCTGATAATTTGATGGTGTGAGATTGTCGACTTTTTAATTTGAGTAAATGTTTTTTGATTCTTTAAACTGAGAAACTAGACATATCAGAAATCATTATACTGAAAGTTTGGACACTTTTCAAATCATTAAATCGTGAACCCAGACATCTCTTCAAATGTCATACTGCGATTCTGGACACCTTACCAAAATCCATCCTAAAATAGTTTACACCCGATGGATATATCTGAACCAGACTCGCAGCAGGTTCAAACGCAGTGTGCTTGGTTCTAAATGCAAGCTGGTTCTTACAGACTGCCGATCAGTGAGGTCAGATTGGCGGTGATAAGTCTCACAGCGATAGCTAATAGGATGATTCCGAAGAATTTACGCATCACATAGATGCCGCTTTTGCCGAAAAACTTTTCTACAACGTATACCTTCTTTAGTACCACATAAACCACTAACATATTTAATGCCACAGCAATGATAATATTCAGGATATTATATTCTGCCCGCAACGAAAGCAGCGTAGTAAAGGAGGCTGCACCGGCAATAAGCGGAAATACAAGAGGTACAATGGTTGCCGTACCACCCGGACTATCATTCTTGAAAATTTCTATATTAAAGATCATCTCTACGGCAAGCACAAAGAGAACAAGTCCGCCGGCTACCGCAAACGATGATATATCTACCTGGAATAAAGCAAGTAGAGCCTGACCTACAAATAAGAATGCCACTAAAATAACAAACGAGATGAGAGCTGCTTTACCTGCCTCGAAAGTCTGGTCCTTCTGCTCGAGGCTAATAATAATGGGAATGGCTCCCAATATATCAATTACAGCAAATAGTACCACAAAAGCACTTAAAACCTCTTTAAAACTAAAAAATAAATCCATCTGGTTTAAAATTTAACTGTTATTACCTGGAATAATCCATTCAATTCAATCCGATTGATATTGTCAATTTGTCTGCAAAGTTACAAAAAAATAACAGAAAATAATGATTTATTACAAATTGCAGGGCTGTATTTGGGTTTGTTTCAAGATAATTGCAATGCTTAGTCGAAGAGGAAAGGTGTAAACTCCCGAAGCTTTAATGTCGTGCTTCGGGAGTTTTTTTATTTATAATCCGCTAAAATCTACGTCCTTAAACAATAGCGAAGGGATTCGCCATGATGATGATTTACGGATGTCGTTACCTGCCTCAGACAAGTTGTTCCATAAAGTAACCATGTTTCCGGTTACGTTCATTTCGGAAATAGGTTGTGTAGTTTTACCGTTTTCGATATGGAAACCTTCAATGCCGTAAGAAAAATCGCCGGTGGTGCTGTTGCAGTTTCCACCGTTGAAACCGGTAACAAGTATTCCTTTCTCGAGCGATGCAACCAGGCCGTTTACATCTTTCATTCCATGTTGCATGGTTAAGATAGAGGGAGAACTGATGGTGCTCTTAACCTGCATTTTATTTGCATTATAGGTGTCGATAAAATAGGTATTCAGCACTCCTTCATTGAAAATTGCACGCGGGGTAGTAGCAACACCTTCGCTATCAAAATAACGGGCGCCTTCGGCCTTTACCAGATGCGGTTCGTCTTTGATGGTAACGTTGCTTCCCAACACCAGTTTGTCTTGCTTATCGAGCAGGAAGGAATTCTTTTGCTGAATAGCCGATCCGTACAAAGCCCCGATTACCGGAGATAATAGGCGGGAAGAGTTCATATTGTCTACCACCATGGCATACTTGCCGGATGCTATCTTTTGTTGTCCTAATTTTTGAAGTACCCGTTCGATGGCCTTTGTTCCGATTCCGTCTTTCTGTAGTTCGTCGAAATAGATAGACGAATCGTACCAGTAAGATTCCGGACGGGCATCGCCTTCGCCTTTAATACTTACATTGCCAACCAGCGTAATAGACGAGTTAGCACTTTCGCCCTCGAATCCGTTACTGGCTACCATGTATTTGAAGCTTTTTTCGTCTCCATAAGATCCGTTGGACGAGATGATCCGTTTGTCTTTTCCGTAAATCTCTTCGCAAACCTTCATGGCAAGTCCTACTTTATCGTCCGGATTGATGGAATCGAACAAGGGATCTATCAAGTCGAGCGGTACGCCCCCTCCCTTGTAATAGAACGAGGAGTCGGGTAGGGTACGGAATTTATCTTCGGCAAGAAATCGTGTAGAATTGATGCCTTCCTTAATAAACCGTTCGAGTTCGGCCTTGTTTAATCTATTGGTCGAAAAAGAACCGTATCTTCCGTCAACAAAGATATTGATAACAAGTCCGTTTTCGGATGCCTGCTGCAGCTTGTCAATTTTCATGTCGCGCACTTCAATAGAGCTGCTGAATCCGGTGTACAAGCTAACGCGGGAAGCCTGACTGCCATTTCTAAGGGCAAATTCCATTGCCCATTGTGCAAGTAATTTATGTTCGTTCGATATCATATCAATTTTCTCCTCCAACTGTTAGTTTGCTGACCAATGCGGAAGGCATTCCGCAGGTAACCGGACAGGACTGTCCGTCTTTTCCGCAAGTCCAGGTTCCGTTATCCATCTTATAATTATTACCCACCATGGTGATGTCTGCCAAAGCCTTCGGACCGTTACCGATGATGTTTATATCTTTGATAGGTTGGGTAAGCTTGCCATCCTCGATTAAATAACCAGACTTAACGAAGAAGGTGAAGTCGCCTGCCCCAATCTGTACCTGCCCGTTGGTAAATACATCGGCAAAAATGCCTTTCTTTACCGAAGCGATCATCTCTTCTTCCGTTACGTTTCCATCTTCCATGTAGGTGGCACGCATACGGGGCATAGGCATCTGACGGAACGATTCGCGCCGGCCATTACCCGTAGAACGGATGCCGTAGTGTTTGGCACTGATGCGGTCGTGCAGGTAGCTGGTTAGAACACCGTCTTTTACGATGTATGTTTTTTGTCCCTCGATACCTTCGTCGTCTATGTTTACAGAACCCCGGTTAAAAGGAATGGTACCGTCGTCTACCACATTGATGTGTTCGTTGCAAATCTTTTTATTGAGCTGATCCGAGAATATGGAGGTGTTCTTTCTGTTGAAATCGGCTTCGAAAGCGTGTCCTATAGCCTCGTGCAGCAGAATACCCGAACCTCCGGCACCCATAACCACCGGCATTTCTCCGCCTTTAGGTTTTACAGCCTCGAACAGGATGGATGTCTTTTTTACAGATTCGTTTGCCAGTTCGTCAATCAATTCGTCGGTAAGGAATTCGGTTCCCATACGGAAAGCTCTCGATGCATAGGCATTCTCAATTTTGCCGTTAGCTTCCATAATGCATTGAACACCCAATGTAACCATGGGGCGGTAATCGTAATACATAATGCCTTCCGAATTGCAGAAAAGAATGTGCGAAGTAGAGTCGCTAAGAGAGGCTGATACCTTGTGTACTCTTTTGTCTAAGGCAAAAACCTTCTCATTAAGTTTCTGAAGATGGGGCATCTTTTCGTTCACGGCAATTTCACTCCAGGGAGTCTTCACCGCATAATAATTCTGAACGATGGGCTTCTCGGTAAGGTTCACCGCTGCCTTGTTTCCCTTTACATTGGCAATACGAGCCGCCGTACGGGCTGCCGTAAGCATGTCTTGCAAAGTGACGTTTTCAACGTATGCGTAACCGCTCTGATCGCCCGAAAGAACACGGATGCCAACGCCATAATCTATATTTGAACTGGCACGGTTCACTGCCCCGTCCTGCAGTCCGATATAGTTGTTAAACGAATGTTCAAAAAAGAGATCGGCATAATCACCCCCCTTTTCGAGGGCTACCCCCAAAACTTTTTTTAAATCGCCTTCCGAAACACCGAAGTGATTCAAGGCAAATAACACACCGGCGGCTTTGCCGGCATAACTTTCTGCAACTTCACCTAGTATTGAGGGAGTAGCTAAAGATCCCAGCATAACAATTCCTCCTGTTTTAATAAATTCCCGTCTGTTAAAGCTCATAACTTTTCCTTTTTTTATGTTATTGCTTCTGCTTACGCGCCCATTCCATCACATTGGCTGGAGGACGTTGAGCCATGAGTTCCTTTTTCATGAAATCCATGTAAGGCGCAATATGTGTGAAGTATTTTTTTAAACCTTTACACAAATAATTTAGTCCCGGTTCGCCGTCGGCTGTTGTAAGAAAACGGTTTTTCGGGCATTCCCCGTTGCAGGCAAAAAGGTATTCGCACGATTTACACTGATTGGGCAGCGTATCTGCCTTATCGGCGCCAAATTTAAGTTGCTTTGGCGAATACATCATTTCCGTTAACGAGTGTGTACGTATATTTCCGAGTTTATATTCCGGAAAAACATAATGGTCGCAACTATAAACATCTCCGTTAAATTCCATAATTCCGGCATGTCCGCATGTTTTTGCCAGCGTACAAATACCGGGTTGCTCTCCAACCCAGTTGGCCAGAGCTGCATCAAACAACTGAACGAAATAGGTTCCCACGTCCTCCTTTAACCATTCGTCGAATATGGCGCAGAGAAAATCACCCCATTTTTCGGCATCAACAGTAAAAGGCGCAAGTTTTATTTCCTGATTCTGTTGTTGCGGATGAGTAAGTTTGGTACCGTCGTTCTGTTCATATATACGCTCCACAATGGGAGAAAACTGAATATAATGACATTCTATTTCCTTAAAGAAATTATAAAACTCGAGGGGGTAGTCAACATTGTAGTCGTTAACCACAGCCATCGCATTATATTCGACTCCGTGTTTTTTTAACAGGTCAATTCCCTTCTTTACCTTATAAAAGGAAGGTTGCCCCTGCTTGTTCCGTCTGTATTCGTCGTGGAACTCCTGCGGACCGTCAATTGATATCCCCACCAGAAAGTTATTCTCCTTAAAGAACTGGCACCATTCATCCGTAAGCAACGTTCCGTTTGTCTGAATGCAATTATCTATTTGTTTGCCACGTCCGTAAATTTTCTGAAACTCCAGAGCCTTTTTATAAAAGCTGATAGGACGCATCAGTGGTTCACCTCCGTGCCAGGTGAATAAGATTTCGCGCATAGTCTGACTGTTGATGTACTCTTGTACAAATTTCTCAAGAAGTTCATCAGTCATTATACTGTTTTTCTTTTCCGGATAAAAGTTCCCTTTTTCAAGGTAATAGCAATATTTACATGCCAGATTACATACTGAACCCACGGGTTTTACCATCATGTAAAGCGGACGTGCAAAGGGTGTAGCTAATGTACTCATAGGCTCTCGTAATCGGTTTCCTGAAATCCGCTGACTTCAGTTTCCCATCTTTCTTTTACAAATGAAACATGATCGGGATGATTGTTGTAGGTCTCGAAATCCGTACGGTTCGTAAAGACCATCGAAAATCCGAAGTCGAATGTACACTTGGGACTGGTCTGGCGGAATACCTGGAAATTTCGGACAACCGGGATAGATGTTAGAATCTTCTTTCCGTCGGACAGAAAGGCGTTTGTAGCATCCGATTCTTTGCCATGCTTTAGGCTAAAAGCAACTGTATGAAGTATTTCTCCGGGTTTTAATGTGCAAGCGGCGTCGTCTTTGCAAGAAGTAAGCACCCCCGCTGTAGCCGACACGGCTGTGGCGACTGATGCCGTTTCTAAAAATCTGCGTCTGTTCATAGACTCCAATTATATATGTATTATTGAACTGTTTAGATTACAAATGTAATAGAATTTGGAATAAATGGGCAGCCTTTAGCTATTTATTTCAGTTTTTCTTTTATCCCATTCCGGATTAACTTCATTAATAAAATAAAAAAATACCTACATTTGCACCTTCGAAATAAGCAGATAGCGATAAATGAATAAAGACACGACTTTTGGCAGACTGATAGGAATCCTATTCATAACTATGTTTGTTTGCCTGGCTCTATATAAGTTGCCCGACACTATCCTGGGATATAAAATAAAGAAAGTAGACTTACTTTCGGATATCAGAATCAAAGATGACTCGGTGTCTATCGACCAATTGAAACGCAAACTTGCCATAGCCGATTCGTTGCTGACAGACTCTATCAATAAAGCCCGTTTGGCACAGTCGGCCGAAACCGACTCGTTTTCAATCTCCCTAAGGGATTCGCTTTACAAAGCAATGCAATCGTCATGGTCGGCAGCCGACTCGCAGGGAGTACGACTGGAAGACTTTTCACTGGGGCATGTAGGTTTAAAACGCTTCTATGCAGCACTTAAAAATGCGCAGGAGCGAAGAGGGCAGGTCCGCATCGCATTTATGGGAGATTCGTTCATAGAAGGAGATATCATGGTAGCCGATTTTCGTAATGCCATGCAACAAAAGTTTGGCGGACGAGGCGTTGGTTTTGTCCCTATCGCTTCTTCTGTTTCGCAATACCGTCCCACGGTGGAACATCACTTTGGCGGATGGAATACATTTTCGCTGCTTACAGACAAAAGTAAGAAATATACATTGCCCGGAATGGTGTTTGAAGCCCAAGAGGGTGCAAATGCTAATTTTCGTACCGTAAACCGTTATGCGACTCTCCGTGAAGTCTCCGCCTTAAAGCTGGTATACGAGCAAAATACCAATTCGCAGGTTCAACTTGTCAGCAACAGCTCGGCAGATACGGTTTACCAGGATCTGCCGGCAACGAATATAGTTACACAACGAACCTGGACCGGTCGCTTTACCAATGCCTCTTTCCGTTTTAACCGCACCGAGGGATTGCGTGTATTAGGCGTTTCGATGGAAGATACAACCGGTGTTGTGGTAGATAATTATTCTTTACGGGGAAACTCTGGCCTTATCCTTGAACAGATGGATCCTTCCAGATGCGAAGCCCTGAATGCCATCCGCAGGTACGATTTAATCGTGCTGCAATACGGACTGAATGTTGTAAGCGACGAGATGCTTCATTATGGCTGGTATCGCCAGCGAATGGTGCAGGTGATAAAACATGTGCAGCGCTGTTTCCCCAATGCTGATATCCTATTGCTGGGGGTATCCGACCGCAGCCGTCAGGAAGAGGGTACCTTCAAAACTATGCCAGCTGTATTGGCCCTCTTGCATGCACAACGGCAGATAGCCCAACAAGCAGGTGTTTGTTTCTGGAACGTGTTCGGTGCCATGGGTGGAGAAAACAGTATGGTGAGATATGTAGACAATAATTGGGCAAGCAAAGACTACACACACCTTAGTTTCAGAGGAGGGAAGGAGATTGGAATGTCTCTATTCAAAGCAGTGTTAATAGAAAAACAATTTTATGATGAAGCAGAAAAAGCACTTCGATAAAGAGACCTTGATGGGTTGTCTTATTGCATCACTCGTGCTTGTTTCAAGCATTCATTTTGCATTCGGAGTCACAAAAGGTTCTGATACTAACTTGTTGCCGTCTGCATCTCACGAATTACTCCCAATCCCTTCTGCCGGATCAGTTTCTTTTGAGGTTGATTCGCTGAATGTGATTCAGGACAACCAGCGTGCGCTGGACCCGGTCTTTCGTTTGCTTGATTCTTTACGATCGGGAAAAGATACGGTACTTACGATAGTGCATTTGGGTGATTCTCATCTGCAGGCAGGGTACAATACGGGTAAAATCATGCGGTTGATGCAACATGATTTTGGCAATGCGGGCAGGGGATGGGTTTCTCCTTTAAAATTGTCTAAGACCAACGAGCCCGACGATTATTTCATCCGTTCCGAAAATAGCAACTGGGTGTCCGGACGTATTACACAATCGGCCCCTAAATGCTTGATAGGTCCCGGGGGAATTGGAATTCAAACCAATCTCCACACCGTAAATCTGGATGTTTCAATTGCTCCCAATAACGGAATGGGCTATTCATTCAATAAGGCCATCTTATACCGTCACCCTCAGGCCGCCTTCTTGCAACCATCAGATCCAGATCACCGCATTGTTGCTTTAAAAGGAGCCGATACAACAGACCCGGCTCTGGTTGCAGATACCTTCTGTATGCCTAAGCTTACAGATGCTTTGTCGCTGAAGGGTGTCGCGGATAAAGTCGATTCTGCTATTACAGGTAATTCAGATATGTTCATGAATACCTTTTACGGGTTATCTCTTACCAATGGCAACCCCGGGGTTTTGTATCATTCCATCGGAGTAAACGGTGCTTTGTATGAAAACTATACCAAAGAAAGCTATGTAAGGCAACTGGCTTTGTTAAAACCTACGTTGCTTATTATATCACTGGGTACCAACGAAAGTTTTGGCCGGAATTTTAAGAAAGC
>Ga0209639_1000931_pt1 | contig 34320 bp, 32 predicted proteins | sample EPASupsiteHSE605_FD_187268 | JGI IMG/M metagenome (GOLD analysis project Ga0209639, IMG submission 187268) | Bioremediated contaminated groundwater from EPA Superfund site, New Mexico - Sample HSE6-05 (SPAdes) (version 2) | ecosystem: Environmental > Aquatic > Deep subsurface > Groundwater >... | reverse complement strand
TGAAATGGCATTCACTTTCTTTAAGAAGTTGAAAAACTTGAATTTGATCTTCATATTTAATAGGAACACAACCATTCCGTAAAAAAGTAAAAAAGCTTTGAACTTGGCTGTGGTTTGCTTTAGTTACAAAGATAACCTCTTTTGAATTAAGAATTTCTCGATAATACCTCTTAAGGAAAATAATTTCCTCCTTTTTGAACTCAAATTCCTCGTTTTCGTGCTTGAAAACAACTGTTTCGCTGAGACTCATAAAAATGAATTTCTGACTAGTTTATTAGATTTTTCTTTACAAAGTGGTATTTAAAAACAAACTCCTTCTATTTATATCTTTTCTGGCTTCTGATGATACATTGTTATAGAGGATGGAACATTAAAACTAAAAAATTAGATTTTATTGTTACCTCTTCATAATACAGCTGCAAATAATCATCTGAGTGTTGTTGAATATCTAATTAAAAATGGTGCTGATATAAATGCTAAGACTAATGTTGTTGATATATGATATTTTTATACTCTCCTCTTCATTACTCAGCTCAAAATGGTCATCTAAGTGTTGTTGAATATCTAATTAAAAATGGTGCTGATTTAAATGCTAAGGATAATAGTGTTGATATATGATATTTCAATCGTCTCCTCTTCATTGCTCAGCTCGATATGGTCATCTGAGTGTTGTTGAATATCTAATTAAAAATGGTGCTGATATAAATGCTAAGACTGAGAGTGTTGATATATGATATTTCAATGGTCTCCTCTTCATTGGTCAGCTCAAAATGGTCATCTGAGTGTTGTTGAATATCTAATTAAAAATGGTGCTGATATAAATGCTAAGACTCAAAAGGTTGATATATGATATTTCAATGGTCTCCTCTTCATTGGTCAGCTCAAAATGGTCATCTGAGTGTTGTTGAATATCTAATTAAAAATGGTGCTGAAATAAATGCTAAGACTGAGAGTGTTGATATATGATATTTCAATCGTCTCCTCTTCATTACTCAGCTCAAAATGGTCATCTGAGTGTTGTTGAATATCTAATTAAAAATGGTGCTGATATAAATGCTAAGACTAATGTTGTTGATATATGATATTTCAATCGTCTCCTCTTCATTACTCAGCTCAAAATGGTCATCTGAGTGTTGTTGAATATCTAATTAAAAATGGTGCTGATATAAATGCTAAGACTAATGTTGTTGATATATGATATTTCAATCGTCTCCTCTTCATTACTCAGCTCAAAATGGTCATCTGAGTGTTGTTGAATATCTAATTAAAAATGGTGCTGATATAAATGCTAAGACTAATGTTGTTGATATATGATATTTCAATGGTCTCCTCTTCATTACTCAGCTCAAAATGGTCATCTGAGTGTTGTTGAATATCTTATTAAAAATGGTGCTGATATAAATGCTAAGGATAATGATGTTGATATATGATATTTCAATGGTCTCCTCTTCATTGGTCAGCTGCAAATGGTCATCTGAGTGTTGTTGAATATCTAATTAAAAATGGTGCTGATATAAATGCTAAGACTGAGAGTGTTGATATATGATATTTCAATGGTCTCCTCTTCATTACTCAGCTCATAATGGTCATCTGAGTGTTGTTGAATATCTAATTAAAAATGGTGCTGAAATAAATGCTAAGACTAATGATGTTGATAAATGATTTGCTAGGTCTCCTCTCGTTACACTATGTAAGGTGAACAGCTCGTGAACATATTGTTTATAATCTGATTGACAAAGCAATTCATAGAATTCTTGGCTTGAGGGTTAAGAAAATTGAAGATAGTGACTTTTTTGCCTATAGAAATGAAAAAGAATTCAGTGGTAATAAGTAGAATGTTCATGAATGAAATTAGACAATAATGGTTATCCTTGTTCACATATTATTGCTTCATATAGCAGTATTTGTGATGATTTCCCTGTTTCATTGATCAATGAGAGATGGATAATTAATGGAAGTCATATTGCATTCTTAAAATTGTCATTATGAAAGAGATCATTATTGAGATTCGCCAAAGCCATTTAAGGCAATTGTTAAAACAAATATTTTAAAATATAAAGAAATATGAATTGGATTTCATTGATCACTATTGATAGAGAAATCAATGTATCAAGTTAAATACTAAATCGTTTATACCTACTCAAATCTGAATGTTTCGAGTGAACCTTTGATTAACAAAGCATAGATCTGATTATTATGCATATCAATATTATGACCATAAATCTAAAAGTATATCTGGCAAAGAGATAATGATGAAGGGCCACTCCTTTGTTTTTAGAATAAGTTTATAATAAAACTTTGAATTTTAAAATTGTGTAAAGAAGCCTGGTCATAATGGGAGAATTTTGTAATACAATAAACAACAAATGGCACTCTCGTTGTTGGATGGGATCAATGCCCAATTATTTATTGGATTTTGGAATTACAATAGGCTGTTTTTTTGACGTAGTAAGGATTCTTTTCACTATTGAGTTTTTCATTGTTTTTCTTCATTTTAGTGGTTTTAAGCATACAAGTCTCTTGATTTCCAAGATGAATGATTTTCATCATTTGATAATTATCCCTATGTGTGCAATTGTTGGTGTCTATTTAGTTTTTAAACAAAAAAGACCATGCTTTTCTATTAAAGATAATCAACAAATCGGAACACTTTATGGTATGCCTTCTGGAGATGCTCTTTTTTCTTCTTTAGTGGCTTGCTGCTCTTGGAAAACTAACAACATTTTTTCTGTTCTTCTGGTTTTATGTGTCTGTTTTTCTAGAGTTACCCGGGGTTATCATTCAATATTGCAAACAATTATGGGATCTTTAATTGGTATTTTGATTTTTTATATTAGGATTATTTCTGGAGATTGTTTCATTTATTTTAATTGGGTTTTTACTTTTCTACTTCCATTATTGGTTTTGTTTGATAGAGATTTGAAAGAACAAAGGGGAACTGGATCAAACAATCTATATACATGGCTTGTTCAAGATTATTTGGCATTGTTTTTTGATATTCTAATATGTGGTCCTGATTCTTTGTGGATAGGAAAGTATAGCATTGTTATCAGATCGATATGTACATTTTCTTTCCATTTGACTTTATTGTATTTTGGAAACCTTGTGTCGCATTTTTCATGGGTTTTATCACTTGTTTAATGCACTTTTTTGTTAGGAGTATATTTGATTCAATTGAAGATTGACAGCCTTTAATAACGTGAATATTCGTAACAAGTATTAGTCAAAAATCATCCTAAGCAATTAGATGAATAAAACAATTTCCAGTATTAAATTTTATTCATAAAAGTTTAAAACTAGTGGATTATTAAAGTGCTTGCTAAGATTTTCATAGAGACAAAGGTCATCTTTAGTTTCTAAAATAACACAAAAACCGAATCTTTTGTAATTGATACCATCAAGAACTGATAATTGATTCGAGGATTCTACACAATCAAGCACTAGAATAGATTCATTTGTCACCATATAAAAACTCAGAAACTCAACAGGTATTATGTAAACTTGTGATTGAGGGTATTCTTTTTTATCAATTACTGATGATGATGCAAGAAAGGAGTTTTGGATCAATTCATTTAGTTTGTATGCTTCATTTGTAGATGAAACAACAATAGCAATCTGAGGTATTGAAACGTTATGATTTATGTGAAGAATGACAGATACTATAATCGAATATGTTTTGCCAGAATGTTCTGGACTCACAAAGAAACATGCTTGAGGGATCAAATAATCATTCGTAACAATTTGGCCATGTAAATACTTAAATACATAATACTGAACTGCCTTAAAATGCTTGATGCCTAATGAAAACAGGGAGCATAAGTGCTGACGGTCATATATATATTGGTCACAATAATTCTCATTGTCTCTATTCCTTATTTGATGACTTCTGCAAAATAAAAGCTTTTTACATGGAGTTTTTTGGTAAAACTGAGAAACCATTTTGTCATCCCCAGAAAACACAATGATCTTAGCTTCAGTGTGAGCCTTTTCAACTATTCTATCCCAAATATTCTCGAAATAGACCTGTGCGTTCTCAAAATCGTCAAAAACAATAATTCGTGCATTTTCAATTATTCCTAGAGACTTGATTAATTCAGATGGTGATAGAAAAATAATATCATTTTTTGCTTTGGCATTAGTTCCTACAGAATACCCAGGAAAACCATTACATGTATCGAAACATGTTTGTGATGAATTGATATAAACTAACTGGGCTGAAGAAATCCCGCCTTTAAATGAAGGTATCAACGTCGTAAATAGGGATGATGTTTTTCCGTATCCAGAAGGCGCTGAATAAAACAAAACTTTGTGTTCTTTCTGTAATAAAAACTTTTTGATTGCAAAATGGACAGGATAGAACATGTCATATCCAATATCAAACAAATAGTCTTCCAAAGATTCTTGGTTTGGCATTTCCAAGTCAGATTTTGGGCATAGGCATGGAATATTAAACATGTCAATAATATCCTCTTTCATTAAAAAAATGGTTTATTAATTGGGAAAAGTTACCCCTTATCTTGACAACATTTCTTGAATAGTAAGTGTTTCGATTAATTATGTCTGAAAGTAAAGTGAATTGTTCAAGGGTGTTTGAATACTCTTGATAGAGTAAATTTTAGATTTCAAAGTGAACCAGTTCCCAACATGATGGTTTTATGGATGATTTCATCATTTCTTTACTGTTTTGTACTTTGTAACTTAAAATCTTGATAATCATGACTCATGAAACAGGAGTTAGGAATATTTAAAAGCAAAACCGATTATTTAAATGTTGTCAGAAGAAAAACTCACTCAAATCTTTGAATCCTTCGAGAAAAACCATGTTAATTGCCATTTTTCATGTACAAAGGAAACAGTTTTAGAAAATATTAACGCATTGGCAGTACAATTTGACCAATTTAAACAAAGCGAAGAAATCTGTGTTGTCAAAGTAATAACTGATTATTCTAATAGTTATGCTGCCAGAGTTTTATTACCTTATTTTATTGCAAAATGGAGGTTACTGATTAGAGACCAAACAAGGGTTTTTCATCTTATTCCATCATTAGTTTTATTAAAGGGTTTTTCAAAAAGAATGATTTCGTCAGGTATTAGGAAATATATTAATAATGATGAAGAATTGGTGCATAATCCTCCTTCAACTCTTGTGAAACATTTAGTTAGTTTTTTCTTCGATGCTCAAGGACTAATTCCTATCATTGAAATGGAAATCCAAGAATGTAGGGATGATCCAATCAGATCAAAAGATTTATCGGATGCAATTATTGAGATTGAGATTGAAAGAGTATATGAGAGGGTTTTTCCCAATAACTCCAATATTACTTTTAATGAGCTGGAAGATTCAGTTGAAATTCCAAGGAGTTCTTCAATACTATCCAATACCGATGATATTGCTGAAGAAATAATTGAAAATGATTTCAAAGTTGTAATGGATTTATTTGAAGGACTGCCAACAGACAACGACAGGATCTACCGAGATTTTTTAGATATTGTTCCTCTTACTGTTGGCGATTTTGATAATATTAAAAAGGATATTATTAATGAATATCATCAATTGAAAGATGACCATTTAATCATAATTGAGAATGTTCTTATGAGTATATCAAAAACCTTGAATCCATCATTTTTGAGAAAACTTTCCAAAGAACTAAAAAGTCTAGTATAGTATTTATTCTTTATCATCTTCATTTTCATTTGCTTTCAGAAGAATAGCCTTTGAGCGGATAAATGACCTGAGAGCGAATTCAGATTCTGCTGACTGCATTTCGACAGTCCCCCGAATTATTCGAAACACTTTCAATTCCATCCTTGGTCCAATTTCGGCAAATTGAATCTCACCTTTACTTCTTGTAAATGAATGTTGCCTCATGCTTATCCAATCATTCCTATTAACAAAAGAAATCAGCCTTCTGGTCTCAGGCTTCGGAACAGGGAATAAGGCTTGAATGATGGTCATAATCCTTTTTCCTAATTTAGAACTCAAATCTTCAAATATCAAATGGGGAAAAGCAGTTGAAATTGGAGGTGCATTTTCAACGTGTCTTCTCATTAGAACATTTTTCAGAGTAAAATATGCAGTAGGGCCATATGGTAAATGTGATACGATAATACAATCAGGATCTCCATGGGTTCCATGAACTATAACCAAATCTGTCATATCATGTCTTCTACATAATTCTACAAGAGCTTTTAAGTCTGCAGCACCTCTATTAACTCTTTGAGAGTTAGGAATAAGCTGAGAAATCTCTCTAGCAAAGCTTTTAATAGGACCAGAAGGGTCTCTTGAAGTTGTTACAGCAACCTTAGGGTCTTCAACACCTAGAAATGCATATTCGTTGTCTAAAGAATTACCAATAACTGTTTCATCATCATCATATGTTGTAGATTTTAACAGACCCAAGGCATCTTTTTGGAGGTCTAATGGAATTTCTTTTCCTTGGCCCATAAATTCTTTCAGCCTTTCCTTCCTTTGGATCGTTGATTGTCTTTGAGATTCCAATAATCGATTATGTAAATACTCTCTCATTTGCCTTCTAACTCTTGCTGAGCTCATTCGATGATCACAACGATAGGTTTGGTTGGGTTTACAATTTATTATTTTATATATATTGTCCTGGAAAATGCCTGAAAATCGATATAAAAGTATTGTCTGTTATTTATTAGTCATTTGATGGACACATTAAAAATTGGTACAATACTGTGCAAAGTATGCTATGAGAATTGCTACGTGTTTTTTGATAATAATGTATGTTGTGTTATTGATCCAGGATCCTATCCAGAAAATATCATCAAAGCCATTAATAATTGTCAGGGTACTACGAAACCTGAGGTCAAAATCCTGTTGACTCATGGTCATTTTGACCACATAGGTGCTATTGATGGGATTATGAAGGCATTTGACAACGTTGAAGTTTTTATCCACAAAGATGATGAGGAGTTTTTATATTCTCCCGATATTAATTTTTCGTCTGAAATTGGGAAATCAATAGATTTGTCTGAATATAAAACCAAAGTGCATCTTTTGGAAGATGGTTCGGAGGTTTTGATTGGGTCTCGTGTTATACAAGTGATATCTGTTCCTGGGCATACTCCTGGAGGAGTCTTTTTTTATTTGAGCAAAGACAAAGTCGTTTTTTCTGGTGATTCATTATTTAAAGGCTCTATTGGCCGGACTGACCTCCCAAAAGGTGATCATTCATTGTTAATAAGCTCAATATTTAAGGCTTTTCTGATTCTTCCAGATGAATGCACTGTTTATCCTGGTCATGAAGCATCAACATCTATAATCAAGGAAAAAAGTACCAACCCTTTTTTGAAACGGAAAAATCATTAAAAATCTTCTAATTTAGTTTCTTTGTTGCAAGATGCTGAAGAACATCATTGAGTGATGGTATATTACGAAGCGGGGAGCTTATCACATCAATATTCGTAGTCAAATCAATAAAGGCAAATCTTACAATAACTGCATTTTCATTTGTGAGTGTATGAGCCCAGCCATGATCTTTAAGCTCTGGCGTTTTTGCTACCTCACACAGAGAAATTATATTCATTGTTTGAGGAAAAGAAGATTTTTTGTACTCATTTTTCCCTTGTTGGGAATATCCTAAAGATGTTTGTGATGCCCTGGCAAAATAAATCCCAGGCCCAAGAGCTGATCCATTCTTAAAATATTTGGTTCCTGTTGCATTAACTAATCCATTTCTAAGAATAGAATGCCATCTATCAAGTGAGGATCCATGAAATAGATACATTGATCCATGTTTTTGTTTCAGTTTGCGAAATTGGTCCTCTTTTGTTGGAGAACTTAATAAAGTTAAAAACTGATGACTTGTGGCAAAATCATTCAATGCTTGTGTTTTATCTAATGAGATAAGTTGAGATGGATTTGATAGCAAAATCCATCTGAGCAATGACATGGCATTATTACCAATAAGTTCATTAAGTTCCATATCATTATGGCAGCGGGTTATCATTTCGTTAATAGAAGGAAGTGTATTGATAATTGATTTCATCTGCGCTTTCGAGAAATCTTTTGGAGCGGGTTCAAGAAAACTCGTATCAATTGCAGTTGAAAATACAACAATTAAAAGATCTGCAGCTTTTGGATCCCTTTCAAGCTCTTGATAAACTTTATTTCCAACCCCAATCCTTGAGAGACTAAACTGACAGAGCTCTTTGGAGCAAGCTGTTGGTTTTACACCAGGTTCATATAAAAGGTCTCGGCACACAATACAATGATCTGCAATATCAATAAAAGCTTCACATAATTCTAATGCCAAATACAAAAGTGGACATTCAGTATAACTAAATCCAATATTCTTTGAAGAAGTGGTCTTGCTTCCAGTGTTGAGAAAAGATCTAGCTTTGTCAATGTCATTTTTTTCCAATAACAAGGCTTTCGCAGCCATCCTTTCATCATATCCTTCTTGAACTAATATCAAATGCTTATATGTTTCAGGTTCTCCTGGGTGAGTTAAAAAGTACTGAACTGCTCTGTATCCTTCTCTTGGCTTATAAAACTGACTAAAGAAACTTGAAAAAACTTCATTGACCATTGAACTCCCAACATATGCGGTGCCGTAATCAGGATGCTTAGCAATAATAATGCTGGGTTTTTCTGTCCAGCAAAAACTATTTAATTGAATCTCTACTTCTAGAAGAGTTTTTGATTTATGAAAACCTGTAACTGATTGTGTTGAAAGTGGCAAAATCGAATTGGGAATAACAAAATATATATTCATTGGAGGTAGGATTTGAGCCGGATTATCCCATTTAATAGCGTTGTATCGAAATATAATTTCCCTGAGATGTTGGGCATACCTATTATAATCTTCATCTTCGTTAATAATGATATCTTCTGCATCATCATCATCAAAAAAGGTTTCTTCTTCGCCCCAGTCCTCTTCTTCAACCTGATAATTTTCCATTAAAGTTTCTTCTTCATGAGTTCCACTCATTGTCAGATAAACAAGTAAATTTTGATGAAATAAAAAACTGACTGTTCAGAGATTTACTCGAGAATTCTTTGTTTGATATATGAGTCGGTTATTAACTCAAGTGAAGAAACAAATAACTCTTCGCCTCCATAATCCCTCAGATGTTGATATATGGATACAATCATATCTTCAGATCCCATGCTCAAAATATTCTGAATAAGCTCAGGCTTCTGTTGAGATATATATACATGTACCATTCTCCACAGAAGATCTTGTTTGCTTATTCCTAGAGTCTTAGAGACGGTTTTAGCTTTAGATAAATCCCCTGATTGTATGATGTTGTCTATTAATTTATATGGAGAAACTGGTGTATCATTGGATTCCCCATTGACATTTTGAAACACTAAATAATTCTTTGCAACCATTTCGGCTAAGGTTTCTTTATACTGTTTGGTAAGTTTAAGAAGTTCATTACTATCAAGTTTATTTCCAATATGTAAATTAAAAGCAGCGCAAAAAGCCTCCTTGAATCTACCAGAATTAGCCAATAACTGAACAATATTTGGATCATTAGGATTAATAATAATCCATGCTGCAAGGGCAACAGAATTCTTAGAAATACAATCTGCAATGAGGCCATCTTGCTTTGAAGAAACTAAATCTTTAAGTACGGATATTAGGAGAGACTCGTTATTAGAATCCACAGCTGCAGAAACAGCTGAAGCCCAATCTTTTCTTTGAATATACAAAGGAACGCATCGACTTTTAATTGGGTTCTCGCTTAATAAAAGATTTCCAAGTTCTTCTTTGCCAAGACTAAATGATAACTGAGCAAGCTCCACAAAATCTACAGCTCCTCCATTTTCTTTGATTCGCTTAACAATTGTTTTTGCTGATGAATTTGAACGAATTAAACAATGAGCCCAATGAACATATATCATATCAGATCTTTCGTTAACATATTCGGCAATTCTAAATGCATATTGATGTAAATATCTGTTACATAACCTTATTATTAACCTGTCCGATCTCAAACCCTTTAATTGGAGTATTGTGATTGGCATATTATATGGTTTTGATGATAGATTATCACATACCCTTATTTGGGTAATAATTTGAGTAAACATTGAAGAGTCGAATGATGGATCATGGTGCTTTGAACGAACAACAGACTCTAACAAAGCCCTTCGAATCGTAATGTTATTATAAAACTGGGCCGCCGATAAACATTGAATCAAGGCATCATGGATTGAAGCTGTATCAGTATAAATATTCTTAGTTGCCAATGTGATTTTGTCGTTTATGGCTGAGAATAACTTCAGCCCACTACTTTCCGAATTTAAAATGAAAGATAAAGTGCCGTCTTCAGAAGGAACTTCTCGAAGAAGATACACATTAGTTGATGTTATAACCCTTGCACCATCTGTTTCAGGAACGATGAAAATCCCACTATTGAAATCCCAATACTGGGCTTTGGAACACAGACCAAGCATTATTAGCCTAAAGTGTGGTTGAATAGCATTCTCTGTGGTTTTAATAATTGAAGTTGCCAAAATAGAATTATCCCCACACCATGATAAATTTCGAATCTCCAAAGCGCTTAAATCAAGTTCTGCATAAGAATTGGAAAAATCAGACGAATAGATAATAACAATTTCGTGACATTTTACCATAACCAATTTATTATTTGGAGAAAAGCTAATAAAACTCACTTCTAATGATACTTCTTGAGCAATCACAGAATCTTTTTGAATGCATAAAATATAGTATTGCCCATCCTTTGAAGCGGCAGCCCATAAAATTGGCCCATAATTATTCCCGTTAGAAGGAAGATTCGACGTTGCTGTAACAAATGAAATTGAGAATTCATTACAATTTGCAAAAGGTGAGACTTTCATCTCAGAAAAATCCTCCAAAACTATGATTTGGCCAGAAAATGCAACAGCAAACAATCCTTCTTCCCAAAATGCAAGGTAAACCATCATAAAATTGGGATCTTCTGTTAAAGCCTTTTTTGCTATTAAATCCCCTCTTTGGCTGTATAAATACACTATATTATCATCATGTACGCAAACAAGAATTTCTTCGGGAGTAATATAAAATCCTTTCAGACTTTTTGAAGATTTTGACCGGATTACTCTGAGTAAATTAAGTCCTTGATCAAATAAAGAAATCTGCGGGTTGAAAGTCAATATGCTAGGCTCTGATGAATGGCAAACAGCAATAATGCCGCCACTTTGAGCAACAGAAAACTGGTCCTCAACAAAATTGACTCTACTTCCAAAAGGATCATATTCATTTTTTGGGCTTTTTAGAACTTCTTCAAGAATATACCTTGTCTCATTTTGTGAAGGTCCGAAAGTTTTTGATTGATCTTTCAGCTTTTGGAATAGTTCAAATGCATTTAACTTTTCCATTTACAATAAAAATGAGGGAAAAAAGGGAAAAACTAGTGGTGTTTTATTAGGGATTTCCAACTTATATTTTCATCAATAGATGGAATTATACCTTCATCCTCGGCATAGTATAAAATATTAGTAATCTCTTTTTCAACTTGAAGAAGATTTGATAATGTTATCTGGCTTTGTTTGTTTAGAAGACTTGAAATCTCCTTCTGTATAATTGAAAGTAATGTTATGACATTGTTTGTGTATACATTTTTTGGTGAAAAAGAATCTATATTTTTGTCAAGATCGTTAAAACCATTTACAAGTCTGATTATCTTTGAATCAACTTTGTCAAAACCAGTGGGATAATACTTTAAAATACTTAAAATTGTTTGAGACTTGTTAATCAAAGCTTTGTAAGCTCTATTGTTGAATTGAAAACTGTTAATTGAAGAAATCTTTTTTTCTTCAAGCTCTTCAATACGCTGGTTAAGAAAATTATGGTGTGTTAATATTTTAGTTTGTCGGGACAGATCATAAAAAGTTGGAGGTGATTCCATTTTTTGGTGTCAAATGAAATAAAAGAATAATATTTTATTAATAGGAAATCCTTTCATCAGTGTTTCTCCGAACTGATGCCCTTAACCTATGAGATACAATTTGTTTCATGAACTTAATCGGAGGAATTGCTTTATTTGGTAATTCGACAAATGAAAATTCATTATTCTTATCAATAGTCATTATTGCAGCCTTATTTGGAATTGGCTTACTATAATTTGTTGCAGAAAATATTGTAACTACATTTTTTTCTGGGAAAAATGGATACGAATACCCATTAGAAGCGACTTGATGAGCTCTGACAATCAATTTAATCATATTACTCTCACAAAAAGTCTTGTATGCGGATTTTCCCCATGAGACTGAAGTGCCTCTCATGTTAGATCCCCATTTATTAAATCGTTTATCTGGATCAGACCAAAGCAAGTCTGAAAGGAGGCCAGATTTAGGGATAGGTAATGGTCTTTTTATCGTTTCTATTTGATCTATTAGGTTAAGAGATGGTGATAGCCCTCCATGTACACAAAAACAGCTGGTATTTACCAAAGCAGCGATTGGAAGCATATCAAAAGACCTACAAAAATGATCATATGTAGATTCACTGGTTTTGCTTACACACTCAGAATAGAACCCACCCGTTTGTGTTAATTCTTTGCATTCATGGTTTCCTCTGAGCAAATAAATATGATCGGGATATTTTAACTTTAAGATATATAGAAAACATATCACTTCAAACGAATTTTTTCCTCTATCAACGTAATCTCCTAAGAATAAATATTTGGAATGTGGTGGCATGCCTGCAATGCCAAATATTCGCTTCAAATCCTCCAACTGTCCATGTATATCCCCAACAACAAAGAAATTACCACTAAGATGTAATAGACTGTCCTCATTTGAAAAAACGTTAATCACCGAATCGAGTAATAAATGGAGAGTTGAAATAGACATGCTCTGTCGGAAATTACTGTTATTAAGCAGAAACTCACGAATCAATCCATCAGAGCAAATATCTGGATGGTCATGATTCATTTGTTGCCACAAAAAGTAATCTGGTTTTTAATAAGAGAACGTTAATTTTGGGCAAAAAAGCCCTGTTGTGGAGAGGGGTATATTGGGACTGAGTTCATTTGGGGGTAGTACTGAGGTTGAGTATTATTAGGGACTGGGAATATTGGCTGAGGCAAAGATGGGGGGATAAGTGATTGAGTAAGGCCTTGCAAATCCATATTCAACTCCATGGAGAATTGATATGAGAATCTAATGAAATCTTGAAGAGCAGATTCGAGGATAATAACTCTACCTTGCCAAATCTGATTAACAGATGTTATAAACTCGATGGTTTCTTGGTTCATTTTATCTTTTGTTTGTTCATATTGAATTTTTGCTTTTGTAAGCCTTTCTGCATTTCCTCCTTTTGATAAATTCTCAATATCATTCTTAAGAGAGTCGCATAACAGCTGGTGTTTTCTCCTTTTATTCCGTATTTGCCCCAAATGGTTAAGCTGGTCAAGAATTTTTTGCAGACTGTCCACGACATATTGTTGATTATTGCTTATAAACAAATTATTTGCATTATTTTTAGACCTTTCGAAAAACAATAGCAACAATTGAACAAACTGTGCTGAAGTACTACCTGCTGCTTTATCTGCTTTATCCAGTTCTTGAGAAATTTCTACTCCAGATTGAAAAACCAATCCAAAAAACTCCATAACTGTTTTTAAATCGGCAAAAAAGGTGGAAAACCTTTCATTTAAAATGTCGTATCTTTCAATGGCGACTTCATATTCTGGATTAACTTCGGCTTTAGCAGCACCTGCCTTTTCTTTTACATATTGCATCCCAATTGATGTGGCTTTTGTAATTTCTCCCCAAAGCTTCGACATGATTAAATAATGTTATGAAAAAACAAATTACGATAATAAATATTTTGTGTTTAAAAATGGTCACAATATGTTAAAAACCCCTTTATTAGCAAATATATGAGAGAATTCTCCATTTGCTTTTTTTTTCATTTTTGTTGATGAAGCAAAGCCACCCCATAAAAGACAGCAGTTCTGAAGTGTTTCCAGCCCATTCTATGTTCCGCAAATCCGACAATTTAGATTTTTTGGCTTTTTTTGCTGTAGTTTTCTCGGCAATCGGTTTATACTACTCAAATCCAATTTTGGGGTGGGTTTCCCTTTTTTTGTTGCTAAGCATGTACATTAATCAAGGGTATAATGTTCCGGTCTTTTCAAATACATTTTTTTCCATTATTCTTTGTTTTTCCTCCATTTTTATGCTTTATAACAATAAGGTGTACTCAAGTAACTAGGTTTTTTATTGACAAGTTTATAAATTTTTGTGTTTTGAATCACAAATCTGACAATAAAATCATACTATGATAAGTTATAATAGCCTCTTGGAGCTCTTTTCTTTTTTCATTCATCACGAATCCAATAATATTGATAGGAAATTAATCGATTTGATCATTGATGAGGCAAGTAAGCTCCTCCAAAATGAACAATCTGTTTTGTATTTAAAAGGGGACTATCATATTGTGGGAGATATTCATGGAAACTTAGATTCATTGCTTAAAATATTCGAAAAAACTGGGTTTCCTTCTGAGGAGAATAAATATATTTTTTTGGGAGACTACGTTGATCGTGGCTCTGAGTCAATTCAAGTCATAACCTTTTTATTTTGTATTAAGTGTTTATTTTCAGAGAGTGTGATTTTATTAAGAGGTAACCACGAGATTGAAAGTGTGAATGCATTTTATGGATTCAAGGCTCAGTGTGAGTTAATGTATGATCTACAATTGTTTAAAGCGTTTAACTTATCATTCGAGAAATTACCAATTGCTGCTGTAATTAACAACTTTTTTTTTTGTGTACATGGTGGTGTTTCTAAACTGATTCAGAAAGTGAGTGATCTTTCCCTCATAACAAAATTCTCTCAAGAACAAGATGATTTAAGTAAAGATCTCTTATGGAGTGATCCCAAAGAGATATCTGGATTTTATTCTCGATCACCTAGGCTATTTGGGTGCCATTTTTCTTTGAAAGCTTTGGAATATTTTCTGGAAGTAACAAACCTAAGTCATGTAATTAGATCTCATGAGTTTTGCATGTATGGGTATGATTTTCCTTTCGGAGAAGGTAAGCCAATTACAACAGTATTCAGTTCGGATAATTATGAGGGTAACACAAATTTTGGATCTGTAATTAGCATAACGAACACAACTGATATAAGCATATGTTCATATTGCCAAAGAACAAAAAAACAAAAGAGGACAATCCCCGAAACAATACTTGACCTCTTGTCAAAAAGGGAAAAAATGTCGATTAGGAGTGATTTAATTGCAATCGAGATTTCATCTCTAACATAATATATATAGCTAAAAATGTATTTATTTGACTGAGATTTTTTGTTAGATTATTTGTGTAGTATTATTTTAATGGTGAGTGGGGAGAGCATTTAAAAAAATGATCAGAAAATAAATTATTGATATGTCAGAAACTTGACCTCCATTTTTTAAAAAATGTCCCCCAAATTGATGTTTTATACCCCAATTAACATCCCTAATATCTCCATTGATTTGCCGCCAAGAATAGTCACCATTTGTAAAAGAAGAACAGTATAAATAGAGACATACTCAGAATTGTTTTAATTTGCTGAGGAAAATTGAGCCAAATGACACTTTGAGGTTTGATTATGACTTGCTCAAACATTTAAAATTGTAGCGTTTTTAGAATCAGAAAAAAAGCCCCTCCGCTTGAAGAACAATAGCAGATAAAAAATGTTGATTGGAATAAAAACAAAGAATGATTATGTGATCCAATAAGTATTACTCCACCATTACCGTAAAATTCAACTAATCTACGAAAAATACATATGAATATTAATGTCAACATTTTCATATGATCTTCCTGTTTCAATCTCTGAATTATGACAATGTACATTTGATCTTATAGCGAGAACATGCTTTCCTCGATTATTATTGGTGTGAATTGAATGGTAATCATTTAATATATCATTTATGTATCTTGATATTATTAGGAATATGGAGAAAATAAGCATGATACTGTTGTATAAACATTGTAGTTAAGGCATTTATCACAAAAAATTGTTAATATTTTAATAAAATAACAATGTGGAATTATGAAGTGTGTGTTTTACTGTAATTTGGTTGGACGAATCCTTCTGCGGAGACCGATAGCCCATGAGAATAAAGCAAATGAGGTGGCAATAGCGATACCTTCAATAGGAAGTCTATGGGCAAAGGAAACAATCTTGTTTTGGAGAGCCAATTTAGTTGATACCAATGACTTTTCGTTTCCAGCTCCAGCTCTATGGAGGTCTACAGTGTACTCTCCAGATAGAGTGGATGTTGACCATGTAAGGCGGGATGCGTCAGACATTTGGGATAATGGAATGGTTGAGATTAATTGACCATCGTGTGAGATTATGTGAGCTTCAAATGCACCTCCCTTAAGCTTCTTACCAGCTGAGATAACAGAATAATCGATAACAACAAATTCAGGACCACTTTGAAGAACATTAGCAGTGATTTCAATTTCACCCTTTACGTTAAGAGTTGATTGGAATGGATTACCTTCTGAGTCAACAACAGCAACGAGTTCGGCCCCCTTCCTGATCATTATAGAGAGGAACGCTTGACCGGATGGAATTGCAGCACCAATTTCAATATTAAACTTGCATAAGAACTCTTCATCTACAAATGCACGGCTTTCAACAAGGACTTTCTTTTGGGCTGTCCTTAAAACGGCAACTGGATAAGCTCTTCCCGATGAAAGATATCTACCGGTTTCTAAATCTTTAAGCTTCAATGTACCACTTATGGTTGCACCATATTCAGTATTACCACCCTTCAATAATTCTTGACCGCCTTCTGCAACAATCTTGCTTGCAACGTTAATAAAAACATCGTTTTCAACCCTTAATGGAATTGATTGGCCATCTTCGCCTAAGAAAACGAAATCAACATTAAAACCTGTTGCAAAATCTAGGTTTTCTTCAACTGAAGATTCGAATTCTACGACAAGTTTTCCTTCCTCGGCATGAACTTCTCCTTCAACGCTCTTCACAACTTGACCACCACACTTAACTAACATAGCATACCTATGTGATTCGGCAATGGGCTGTGGGAAGAAAGCCTCACCAGCAGCATCTTTCAATTCTCCTTCGAATAATTTGGTATTTGTGAATGGGACTATTTCTCCATTAATGAATAATCCTGGAACCATTTTAACCTTCAACAAATCAGAAAGCTTCAAATTCTTTGAGTATTCAACACTTGAACCAGCCATGTTAGCTTTGATAGAGTAAACAAACTCTTTGCGGGTATGGATTCCATTAACAGAGTCACCAATTTCAACAACTACTTTAATTGCTCCTGAAGGAAGAACAAGTTGAGGCATTTGCCAGTTGTATTCCTTTTGAGTCTTGAAAGGAGCAGTGTTATATGCTAATAAAGCACCAGAGGCATCATAAACAGCAAATGTTGATTCTGTGGTTGATTCAATTTCAAATCCTTCTTCAAATTTTCCATCAATAAGAACTCTGAGATTTGAGCCTGAGCCAATCTCTCCACCTTGTGGAATAACTTCATTGGCTTGAACCCAAGCTTCACATGAAACTTCAATCGGAAGAGAAACGTGAGATTGAACAGCCTTGGTAATAACTAAAGGAGAACTGATTTGGGTGGCTAACCAAGCAACAACTTCAATGTTCAATTGACCCAACTTGGATATTTGGCTCAACCTTTGGGTGCTATAAAGACCAGTGTTGAAATCCATCTGAACATGCTCTGTAAATGGAGCCTCGTCAGCAATACCTAAAGTGATGTTAACGTTAAGTATTGGATTAACAAACCTTTGTAAAGCAACAATTTGAACAGCAGGACGGATTATTTGTTGGATTGTAGCTCCTTCCTTTTCAATATCAATGGTAGCACCTTCATGATTAATTGCCAATACTTTAACCTCAAAGAATTTGGAAATTTCTCCAGTTGATAACAGAAGTTGGGTTGCATGGAAAAGATCTGACAACAATGGTGTTAACTTAATCCATTGAGCAACGGCGGAAGGTACTGGTTGATCACCAAGTGTCTGAAGAGCACGAGCAGCAATAGCAGCTTGTTCAAGAGACATTTCAGTTGACTTAATTCCAGAAAGCAATTGAGCAGAAATGTATTCGGAAATCCTATGATATGGAACTGTAAGTGATATAGCCTTTGCAATTGATCCAGCATAAAGTTGAGCAGCAAAGGAATCAACTCCTTCGAATTCAAAATGGCCATCAACAAGATGGTCAGAAATGTAATTCCTGATAGCAAAAGTATTAAGCCATGAAAGATCTGCATCTGTGAAACCGGCCAAAAACGAATAAGCATAAAATGTGGCTTCAACATTTGGCTCAGAATCTTGTGATTCTCGGAAAAGACCTGTTGATGAATCATAACGACTCTTGAGGAAATCAATGATCGACATAGCATCAATCGTTTCAGGGGAAACGAGAGCGGCAATTTGAACAAAGTTGTAAGTGGCAGAAATTGAAGACTTCATGCCTGGAGCAAAACCACAGCCACCATCTCTGTTACGAAGAGTTGAAAACCAACGGAAACAGCTCCTTGCATCAAAATGATTAAATAAGCCAAAGATACCAGAGAGCCAAACAGCGCGCATTGTGTCAAGTCCATTAGAATCTCTACCATTGTCAAAGAAACCACCATTCTGATGCTGGAAACGTGAAATTTCACTTAGTTCCTTTCCGAGAGTGTATGAATCAACAGCTGAAAAAGCTTGTGAGGTCAAGAGGGAAAGAACAATAAACATTAATTGTCACCTTTTAATGGCCAGACCTTTATATGAAATTTGAGTGAAAGTGACGGCTTGGCAAATGACATTATCTGATTAATCAATTTTTTACTCATTTTTACCATTCTTATGAATTATTTTGCTTTTAACCAATTCAAAAACGCTAATTTCATTTGAGATACTTAACTGTTTGTTCAAAGATTCTGTATGCAGATTCATTGCTTCTTGGAAAAGATGGTTATTCTTAAACTCCCTGTACAGGGTTTTAACAACAGTTTCATCACCTAATTGAGATTTCAGTGTGATAATAAGTTGGAGGAATGGCAGAACATTTTCATCTTTTGAAAAAAGCTCATCATTTTGTGATATTGTTCTCAATGAATCATGAATATGGGACAAGTAAATAGAAAATTTAGTAGGCTTAATGAGAATGCATGATATTAATAAGGAAATGGCTTCATGGTAAACTTCGATTGAGGGATCCAAAAGAGACTCTATAAATAGAGGTATGTCTCCGTCATCTATTAATGAATGGCATTCCTTTATAAAAAGTAAAGTAGCTTTCAATGCTGACTTTCTCATATTAATCCCTGTATCGGTTTCAATTGTGTTGACTCCGATTTGTGTTTTAAGTATTTGATCAACAGAAAACGAAATTCTGGTAATAATCTTCTTATAAAACCCAAATAATTTTTCATGTAATGAATTAAACCTAAATGAAGATATCAGAATCTGAATCAGGTTCGAAATCAAACTTGGATTACAAGAATTGAAAGATGGAATAAGGCAAGGAAGGAGTGATTCAATAATTTTCTCGTCTGAACAAGAGAGTACAAATGTGTAGATAGCAAATGAAACTGCATAATCATTTGGGGGACAAATTGAATTGGCAAGCCTATAGATATACTTTGAATCCAATAATGTGAATTTGTAAAGACACTTTGAGAGAAGGGAGTTCAAATCATCACTTAGTTTTGTTTTCAAAATATCATCAAATACCAATAAACCTGTTTCATTATTACACTCTAATTTATTAATCAAACATGAATCTAAGAAAGACTCAATAATATTCAACCATATGGAATAATTCCCAGCTTGTTTCAGATACTCTTCACGTATGGTAGAAATATTTGCAGATGTCGCTCTTGACATGATATGACCAAGAGCTTTGGAAGAAGCGGAAACCAAAACTGTTCTATCCAATAACTTCATTATCTTAAATATAACGTCAATAATTTGATTAGAATTCTCAGGAGACATGAATTGTATCATGTTAGCCCAAGCTAAAACATCAAATGGACAAGCTGATTCGACTGATAATGGTTTAATCTTTTCAAAATAATTATTTATTGAACCATTATTCCTTGATACTATTTGTCCAAAAAGAATACCATAGAATTGAGATTCTTGTTCTGTTTGAGATGAAATAATAAGAATATAATCTAAAACTTGTTGCTGAATTTTTGAGTTCTTTTGGGAAAACAAACTTAACAAATCAATGATATTCGGAATTATTGAATCTGAGATGATACATGATACTGCGGTTTGAATAATCAATAGTTGTTTGTCTTCTGATACGGAAAAACTTCCCATAATTGTGAGAGATAATGATTGGTTAGACAAACTAAAACTAGGATAGTTATTGCATAATAAACTGATGATACTATTTTGCTTTGAATAGTCAAACAAGCCTTCAAAATTCATATTTTGAATCAGAGATAGTGTGACATTCAGAATTTCCGGCTCATTAAAATAAATATAACTGAATATTATATTCTCAATCAAATCTATCTTTTTGGAAAGATTATTCTTTGCTTTGGAGCGAACTAACATTAAAAAGGAATCTATGATATGTTTAGTGGGGGTTTGGGTACTGATTTCAGCAAAAAACAAATCCAAAAGAATTTCGCACTCGATTGTGTTTGAAAACAGGCAAATAAATACAGAAACTATTGAAATCATTCGAGAAAAATCCTTTTTTTCGGCTTTAATCATTAAATCATTAATTATTGATAAACTTTCAAAAGTATCTTTCTCCATATCATTCTGATAAATGGTATAGAATAAATATATTATGGTGTCACAATTTTTTGTGGAATTATCAACACAAAAAGAAATCAAATTATTACTTAAAAATTGCAAAATTGACCTAATCACGATAGTTGATGTGGTCTGGTGCTTCAAGATATTATATATCACAACATTGATAAATTCTGATGTTTCTTTACAATAGCAAGAAAAAACACAATTAACAATGATGGATAGCAGAGACTCATCAATAGATGAATAAGGAATAATTATTGAAACTAATTTCAATGTAGATAAAAGAACTAATGTATATTGGTTAGTGAGCTGTTTTATAATAATCTCTAGCCACTCAATAAGTAAACCAGAAAGTTTTCTATGATATGATTGTACTATATGAAAAATTAATTCGAGAACTTGGTTTTTCGAAAGAGGGTCAGAATCATAGATAGAATTTGTTATAGATGAATGATATTCATCGGATAAAAACACTTCAATGAATTGCTGAGGAAATCTTTCGACTAAAGAATCGATTACCATTGCAGAAGAAACTCTGAGCCTCCAAGACTCATCTTTTTCATTTGAAACAGAGTCGTCATCGCTATCTCGATTTTCAGAGTTATCATTGTTCATCTCGTTTTCAGAGTTAAAATCGTCAGAATCGCCAATAGATGACATATTAATAATAATTCCATAATCTATATACTTAAATGAATACTTCAAAAGGGTAAAAACATGTGATTCTATTTCGTTCGGATACTTAAGAACTAACATTGACATTGAAGCAAAAGAACTTTGCATTAATGGAATATGGTTATCATTATTTGCTAAGAATATATTATCACCATTATCAAGTTCATTATCAATCCTTTCGATAGCTTTTTCAAGATAATCATAAACAAAAACAATATGATTCCGAAAACCTTTTGGATTACTTGTTAGGGCCGCATTTAGTGACATTACAGGAATATAGTAATCGTTGTAGATATTACTCCGCAGGAATCCAATAAATGCATCAATATGAACTTTTTTTGCTGCAATTGACCAAAATTTGATTAGATCGAATATGTAAGAAATTTGAGATACTCTTTCTTTAGTAGATGATGGTCCAATAAAAGCAAATATCTTTGAGAGAACCTGGCTAATATCCTCTTCTGATGAATACCGGCCCCCATATTGAATTAGCAAAGCCAAAAGATTGATAACAAACGACAATTTATCATCTTTCCATGACAAAATATCCCTTGATAAGGTAGGGAAAAGACAATCATATATATGTTTGGATTTTTCTTGAGAAAAATCACAAAACTTATGCAAAACTTCTTTAAAAACCGATAATATTTGAATTCTAATATTGCAATCATCTTCAGAAGCTATTTCAAGCATTCTTCTGAGAAGATAATCATATTTTGAAGATGGGAAATACAAAACAAGCAAAAAAACGGCCTTAAACACAACTGATGTCACATTTGCATTCCCACAAGACATATTTTCAAGAATTGGTTCAAAAAAAAAGTCTTCAGATCCAATAGGAACTTGGATAGTATGGTTTTCTTCTAAAAGTCTACATATCCTCTCTATTTCATAGGCAGCGTAATCTGAGTCTGGATCCCTCATTTGCTTATAATATTTATTCATATCAATTGATGTTTGTACTGTCATTTATAGGGTTTTGTAAATTTTTATTATTCTTTTTGTTATTGGTTAGTTATGGTATTTTCATCCCCCCATTTGGTTTAGTGTAATGATGGATTTGGTTAAATTGATTTTTGAAGGAATCATAAACATAATAAAGTTAACACTTTATATGAAGTGTTGCTTGAACCATAGTTTTTCGTGTTTGATAGATATTGATGTCTACTTTATTAAAATTCGCCGATTGAATGATGGAGATAGTGAGAAACTAGCTCTTTTTAGGCTTTTTGTATTATCCCATCGACTAGGTTTTAAAGGTATCCCAAATACTATTTCTGATAAAAGTTTTAATAATAAAATGAGTGGAGATGAGCAAAGTATAATAGTGTTCGATATATTTAAAAACTTTACTAAATTCCAATTGCCTACAAATTTTGATGTTGAACATGATATTTTAACTTCAAAGTCTATAAGAGAATTTGGTATCAGTTACTTGTTGCAGAAATCTTTCACGATTTATGATTATTACCAAGATATTGAGTATAATCCCTTATTTTTTTCGTCTTTTTTGATTTTTCCGGAGCAAAACATTTTTTTTCAGAGATTTATATGGTTTATTGACGGCAAAATACTGATAAAATCGTTTTATGGAGTGATTGATATCAGTGTTTTTGAAAGCAAATCTCCTCAATATGGTCGCTTTGTTTTATTATCTCCTTCAGAAACTCCTTATAAGATTTTATGCTCAAATGACTCATCAATACTTTTGCAGACTTTTGAGAACAAAGTTATCCTTTTGAAACAGTTGCCATCTAGCATTGTATGTCTTGCTCATTTAAATTCTTTTATATATTCAATGTTTACAAATAGAAACATTGATTTTTTACACGACAAACCTGGTTTCAATCCCAAGATAGATGTACCAAGTCAGATCAATTTGGAGGAGCATAATGCGCAAATGGAAATGGTTTTTAGATATTATTCAACATCAAAAACTATTTTTCTACCCGAAATCAATATTCAATCTGTCCTTTACGAGCAAACAAATAATGAATCTGAAATTAATTACGTTTCAAAATTATTGTTACAAATATGTGAAGGATTAGTACTTAGAAAAGGACGTTTTATTGAATATCCATATTATTTGCTGTGTAAACAAAGAATTCCCAGCAAGATATCATCACTCCCAATTCGGGTGGATTTCTCAAAAGAAGTTTTTTTTGAGAAAATCTCGATTCCTTGTATTAAGATATGTAAAGGGAATCAAATAAGAACGATGTCGATTGATCAGGCTTATGAAAATTGGGTTTCTTGGAGACTAATCCCAATTTCCGGAGTGTCCAATTTGAAGTTCGCTGTTCTAATTGATCAAAGAGTTAATATTAAGAATCCATATGACGTATTTCGCAACATTGGCCACATGTATACATTGTATGGACTTGGTTCACTTGATCCTGTAAGAAATTTATTCACTTTCCTTGTCACTCAAAGTAATATGATTTCAATTATTTCTGAACTATCAAACATTTGTGGAGACTCAAATTGTATAGTATTTTTGGTTACAGATAATGCTGATGATTTTTTGATAGGATCGAAATTTTGTCAGATTATAATTACACCAAAGATGATTGAAGAAATGTCTGATGTTTCATTATGTTTCTATATTAGTCGAAAATCAATTCATAATCATTTTTCTATTCTTTCTCAGTTTCAACATTTTGAAACTCTTTTTGTTTCATCATTTCCAATCGTTTTATCGTTTTATGATAAATTTGAGTATATGCATATTGTATATAATTTTCATAACAAAAAGGTTTCAATGGTGAATTGTTTTGGACTGATATTATTATCCCTTTCCTATATTGACATAAATCAAATGCATAATCTTGTTCAACAAATCCGAATAGTGTTCCCTAAATGGAGAATAACCCTTACCTTCATTGGTGACCAGATTGAAGATTATATGAATGAATTTATCCTTAGTAATCACAATATGTGCATCTTTCTATTGAATCCGTCTCCGAGTTTACAGTACAACTTTGAAGATTATAATGATGATATTCTCGTTTGTATCAAAGATATAATTTGTAATGATCAATCAATTGAGCTTGATCATTCAGTATATTTGGTAATTTCGGGATCATTAGGAGGTTATTCAATTACCGAAATGCAGGTATCAGAAAATGGTATTGATATTGAAGGATTTGCAAAGCATATGTCATATTTATCATGGTTACAAACTGATCCTTCATTAAAAGAGAGAACATCACCTTTTCCTCCTCATGTATCATTTGTTATACAAGAAGGTATCATTAATGTTTGATGAAAATAAATTATTGTTTTACAACCCAAATTTATTGAGAACCATCCTTTCTTCAGGTGTGATTCTCTTCAGGAAATCAGGAAGAACATCACCACCAGCTTTCCTAAGAACACGAGCAACTTTGGTTCTATTATTTAAATAGGCGAGCTCTAAAGGCGTTCTGCATATGAATGATGGTTCAAAGCGTGAAGTCACTGAATTAACATGAGCCCCAGCATCAATGAGCATTTTCGCGGCTTCAGGATGATCCCATTTCGCAGCAAGGTGAAGTGGAGACCAATAAATTATAAAATTACACCATAATTGTACAAATAACATCTTTATCAGATAAATTCGGGGATACACCATTAAGAATCAATAATTTAATTATGGTAAGATGATCCCATAACACAGCCCGATGGAGTGGAGTCCAATATGCAAAAAAAATACTCCATGAATATCATATATATTAGGATTTGCTCCATTTTCCAAAAGTAGTTGAGCAACAGCATAATAACCGCTAATGCAGCACATGTACAATGGGGTTCTATGAAAAAATGAAAAACACCAAAAAATATTTTGAATTAACTTCATCAACTTTATCTATTTCCGCTTTGTTATCGATAAGATATTTTGAACATTCTATTGCACCACAATACGCTGCAATTTGTAATAAGGACCCTTGCCTAATGACTTGCCCATTTCTATCCCAAATAAAAACAATTGCATTCGTATCAACAACTTTTGGGACTAATTTAGCTAGGTTTTCTAAATTCCTATCTTCACAATACTGACAAGCAATATCAATTTCTCCATGCATATGTCACATTTTGTAAAAATTTTGTTTCGAAATGAAACATAGGGTCGCAGAATCTTCATTTCTATCTTGGATAAGTGATAATAGATTTACTGATGATTTTTTGTTTTTGAAATATCTTTCTAATGAAGAATCAATTGATTATGAAAATCTTGATGGAATATTCTTAGAACATGATTCTCCGATTAAAAGGAATATTTATAAAAAAGTGATGAAAGATATACCTTTATGCAATCAAAAGAATAATGTGATAGATTTAGATTCGTTGAAGTCATTTTTATCCTGTGAAGTATATGATAAAAATGAAATTGGAATGGTATTTAAACATTTTTATAATATACCTCAATTTTTATCCGAAAATGAAATCAAAATTATTGATGGAAAAAAAAGATCAAAATTATCCAAAGAAAAAATTATTCGATTTATTCATAGTATTCCATCTGAATGCAATTTGTTTTTTTATATCATTACTGGCTCTATAAATCGAGATTATTTAGAATTTAATGATTTTCCTCCTATTATTATGAATTATTTAATTGATTCTGGCTTTAATGAACAAATTAAAACAATGCCAAGTTTGTTTTCCAGGTATATTGATTTTATTACTGTCAGACTTTTCATTTTACTAGATGATTGTAATAGAAAAAGAATATTTTCGAGGACATTAAAAGCGGAAGATTTTGAAAACATTTTGTTTAGTGTTGCCAAATTTGAGCAATTCAAAGTAGTATATCAAGTATATCAATCTTTAATGCCAAATGAAAAAAGCTATCTTACAATTAAAGATATTTACCATTATGATCAAAGAAAAATCTCTCCATTTATTATCGATCGCATGATGATGCTGATATGTGAAAGGGATTCAATTAAGAAAATCTCCTTTTCTGAGTTTTGCTATTTTATGATGTTCATTGAAGATAAATCCACAATCTCTAGTTTTAATTTTTGGTATAATATTTGCGACATTGGAGATGATGGAGTTTTATCATTCAAAGATATTGAAGAAATGTTCATGATTCAACACAATCATATATCTTCACAAGGATGCAAATTAGAAATATTTAAGAATGTTTTACCCCATATTGTTGATTTATTACAATCAACAAAGCCAATTTCGAGGCATTTTTTAAAACGATCAGGTAATTGGGTGGCTGTTTTTAGTTTAATAATAGACCAAAATCTTTCAGATGATATAAATGTGATAGATCCATTATATAACTATTCTTCAAAGCCTTCTGTAATGTCATTGTGGGATTCATTTTGTTTGAGAGTGTTAAGAAGAAATAACTTATGATATTTACAAAAGTGAAAATTCTAAACGGATGATAAATGAAAGAGTCAATTGATGAAAGATTACTCAAACTCCGTAAAGAAGACGTAATCTTGGAAGAAAATCGGATTTTAGATAAAAAAATTGGTGAATCAAGAACATTCTTGCGTTATCTGAATCGTGATTGTTGTATGTTGAAAGAAAAAAATAAAAAACTTGAGATTTTGTTGAACAAAATTTCCGAAGAAAACCATAACATGGAACCGGATAGTATTGGAAATGACAGCTTAATTTTAACTATTAGAGACGATTGTGATTTTTTTGATCAACTCAGAACAATAGAATCATATGAAGAACTAAACTTGAAAAAGCTCAATTCTCTTAAAACAATAATTAATAATTTATCAAACGAAATTAAAACAACTTCAAATAGACAAGACAAGTTAATGAAAGAGATCTATATTGAAAACTCAAAAAAAAGCGAAATTATTGATTTGATAAATGAAAAAAGGTCAGAAATTGCAAAATTCAGCAAAGAGTTAGAAGAAAAGAACAACGAATATCAACATTTGTATTTAGAATGCAATAGAATTGGTGATCAAACAAAGAAACAATCTGATGAAATGTTGTCTAAAGCAAATAAGCCGGCTATTGAAGTGTTTTCTCAGGCAGCTCTTTTGAAAAAAGAATTAGAGAATAGAGAAAGAGAGCTTCAAGTCCTCTTTGCAAAAGAGAAAGAGATAAGATCCCAAAATATAGCTTTTGAAAAACGGCGGAATAAAGAAATGCTAAACGATCAGTCTCCTCTGAAATGGCTTAGCGAAAGAGCTGCACTTGTTGCCAAAGTTAAAAGAGCAAGATCAGACTTGACAATGATTGAGAACCGTGAAAAATCGGTGACACAATCAACAAAATATCTAAAATCAAAATCTGAAAACTCCCCAGAAATAAATATTAAAAGAGCTGTTAAGCTTGAAATACTTGAAATTGAAAAATTGAACAATAGTTTTCTGTTGAATTCTATCGAAGTTGAAAAATCCTATTCTGGCCACCTCAAAGATCAAATTTCAAACATTGAAAAGACGATTAACACCATTTTATCATTTAAAGGAGAAACAATAGATCAAGTTAAGCATAAATCAAATTTGAATATGAAAAAAAAACGAATAAATATGCTAAAGAATGAAGTAGCAATGAGACTCAGTGAATTGAAGATAGATTGAATACTGTTTAATAAATGAGGCCACGGCCTCCTAATCTTGAATTGAATAAGTTAAAATTTTTTCCGAGATTTTTCTGATAATAAATTGGTCGGACTTGAAAAGTGTCATTTTTAATGGCTCTCCGTAGAATTCAGAAGGAGCTTCAGGAAATCTCGAGGGATCCACCCTGCAATTGTTCTGCAGGCCCTGAAGGTAACGATTTGTTTCACTGGACGGGTACTATTGTTGGTCCACCAGACACACCTTATGAGACAGGTGTTTTTATGCTCGATATAACATTCCCACCTGATTATCCATTCAAACCTCCTCATATCATTTTTAAGACAAGAGTTTATCATCCAAATATTAGCCCTCGTGGTGCCATTTGTCTTGATATATTGAAGGATAAATGGGCCCCAGCATTAACAATTTCCAAGGTGCTTCTTTCGATATGTTCACTTCTAAATGATGCTAATCCTGAAGATCCATTAGTTCCAGACATTGCTAGACAGTATAAGACTGATATTGAGGCTTTCAAGAGAGAAGCAAGAGAATGGACAAGAAGATATGCGACATAAAAACAAATTTGGTTTACTACTATTTTTATCCAAATACCGTTAAGTCATTGTCTAAAACCCATTCAACTGGGCAACAACACATTGGATCACTGTAAATATTAACATTCGACACCTTGGAAATGTTATACTGGGTACATTCCTTTCCTTCAATTATTTTACCATCTATTGCCCCAAAAAGTCCTAAAATGTTGCTCTTAATTGAGATTTTGTTCGATTTGGGTGGCGTTGTTGTATATGGCTCGTATTGTGGGAATTGAGAAAAATCTGGTGTCACAGAATCGATGGTAGGTACTGCTTTTGTTCTCACAGACCATTGTCTTTGTTCCAGATAATTCCCTTTGATAAATGGAATGGCTATTATCAATTCTGTACAACACTCTCCCTTAATAGGAAGCGTGGAATATCCCATCTTTAGAAGCGCTCCATTAATGGATGATTTGCATTTGTTAAGAATCAACCGCAATTGCCGAGTATTAATCGCGAGAAAATCTTGATTCCAACATAAACCACATACTAGTTGTCTTTTCCAATCATTTGCATCTCCTTTATTACAGAAAAACTGTATTTCTTCAAGGGAAGTTCTAAACACTTCAACTCTCTTTCCCCTATTATATTTATGATCAGGTGTCGAAAATTTCAACCTAAGTTCTTGATATTTATTTTTATCTTTAGCATCAAGCAATGAGAAAAAACTTGGCTCAATCATTCTGGAATTGATTTTGATTCATCACAATAATTCAATTATTTATAAATATAATGTTTAGAAAATCCAAGTTTAATAAAAAGTTACCAATTTCAAATGAAATTGAATCAAAAGTGATTACAAAATATTCTTCACAAAAATCCTTTTTGGTTGAACACTTAATTTCAATTAGACGATATAGTCCATTAAAATGAGTGATAATATTAAGCCCACACCTGATGGACTCTTAAAATGGGCAATTCAGAATTCTCAAGAAGGAAGCAAAATTGATCAATCTAAGTTGATGAGTCACGAAGAATTTAAAGAGTTTTGGGAAAAAGCTTTTCCTGATGAAGTTCAAGCTTTGAAAGAAAACCTGCAGAAACTTCAAGAAAGGCATGGAACTACGGAAGAATTGTATTATTCCCTTGATAGAGTGCTATTTATAGTTGAAGGAATAGACCAAGCAGACTGGTTCGCTGATCTGAATGGATTCGAAGTTTTGCTTCCGTATTTAACAGACGGGAATAGTGAATCAAGAATGGCATCGGCATGGATATATTCTAATGCAATACAGAATAACCCCAAAGTTCAACAAAAGTTTATGGATAAAATTGGGATGAATAGAGTTCTTCTCACAATACCAGAAGAGTCAAATGAGAAGGCTGCGACAAGGAAATTTGGGTTACTATCATCGGCTATTCGAGGTTTTAAGCCACTTAGAATTCAGTTTTATGAGAGTAATGGTATTAAGGTATTACTATCAATGTGTGAAAAATTCCCCAGTCTCTATTTCAGATTGACATGGTTGATTGGGGCAATCCTTGATGAAGAGGATCCTGAAGATAAAAGGGTTTTCAATCAGTTCCAACTGAAAGAATTACTTAAGTCCAAGAAATCTCATATAGATGATGAAGAATTACTACATAATGTAATTTCAAGAATATAAACTTCTCACTTTTGCTTTATGAAGAGTTCATTTTTTGATGCTTTCCGTAAAGATAAATCGAAGACATCTGCGAATAATGTAGAGATTAAATTCCAAGAAGCTGATTCTAATTTAGATATTTTTACACAAGCTCGTATTAACATTCAGAATTTTTATTCATATTTCCAACAGTCTCAAATTGATGCGAGCATTCATTATTCTATTGTATCAAAAACCCTATCGAAAGCTTATGGTATACTAACGAATCGATGTGCTGAATTAGAGATAAACCGGGAAACATATGAAAAGCAAATAGCTTCTATTCAAGAAGATACAAATCGTTTTAACAAAGAAGTTGAAATTAACAAAGAACTTCTCAATCAACTCTTAAACAGGGAAAAATTTTTGATATGTGAGAAATCTAGATTATCTCAAGAGTTACTTCGCGAAACTCAACAAAGAAACAAAATTGCTGAAACAAAGAAAAAAATTTTGAGGATTAAGTATGATATGAAATCAATTGAAGATAAAGCATCAACAATGGAACAACACTACCATGTTCTTCACGAACAACTCTTAAATTTGGAGAGAGAATATCGAGAAGCGGTTGAAAATTCATTTGATTGTGGCAACGAGCTTGAGAATACTGCTAGAAAAAGCGAAATACTTATTAAAGAACTAGTGAGTAGAATCAAATCAATTGAAAGCGAACAGGAAAAAAACAAGCCAAAACCCTCGAGCAATACATCTAAAACACCTCTACCTTCGCCAGAAAAGAGCTCTTATCTCATAGTTGATACTGTGAAATACTCGGATAGGGATATAATAAATCTCAAAAACACAATCCAAATTATCGAAGATGAGAATTCTATTCTCTCAGCTGAACTTGATTCGAAAAAAATGGATACTGATTGCTTGATGCAGCAGAATATTGGACTTAAACAAATAATTAGGGACCTGGTTGAAAAATAGATTGGATAAACGGACAATACTAATGAAACCTAATCACAACAAAGAAACTTATTGGGAAACAATGAAACATGTGAATGAATTGACTACTAAAGTTGAACGTCAAAGCAAGGATATAGAGCAATTCATAGAGTTTCACAGTACATATCACAAACCATCGGAACAAATGATAGCTTTACGTACCCTATATGATCTTTTTAAAGAGCAATTTATTATAATTAAAGAGCTTAGATATCAGATTGAAGTTAAAGATGAGGAAGGAAAAACCAATTTTAGGAAAATATCAATGTTTATCAAGGAAAGCCTTAATAAGACTCCAGAAAGTTGGAACGATATCATAAAAATACTTAAAGATACAATATATCACAATTCAAATGAGTTTCGAAAGGTTCAATTACAAAATAGCAAATTAGTATTAAGTTTAGAAACTTTTAAATCGGAAAATAGTACTTTGAATGATAAAATCGAGGAATTAGAAGCAAAATATTCTCTTGAAATAGCTGAAAACAATGCCAGAAAATGTTCTCTGGATGAAACCAAGAAAGAGTTGGAACAAAAAATCAGACGCATTAACATCAATTTCGATCAAATAGCTCAGGAAAAACAGGAATTATTATCGCAAGTGCATGTTTTAGAACAGATTATTCAACAGAAAGAAAGTGAGAAAGCCAGTATTGTTAATCATAACAATAAGGTCATAGCAAATATAGAATCTGAAAGCGAAAATCTACTATTCTTAAAAGATGAACAACTAAAGAGCGTTCAAAAAAGTTTAGAACAAATATCAAAGGAGAATGAAATAAACAAAGAGAAATATCTAAAAATCAAAAACCAATATAGATTCTTAGAAAACAAGATTTCTTGTATGGAAAATGAAAACATAGTTTTTAAGAATCGCATTAATGATCTTGAAAGCAAAAACCTCAATCATGAAAGTGTTGAAAATGAGATGTCAATAGAAAATGAAAGGCTGACACTTATAATATCAGAACTTAAGTCCAAATTATCTAATGAACGTCAGAGATATGATGATTATTGTATCGGCAATGTTAAAACCTCCTTTGTTTCAGATAACCAGCAGAAGACTAAACTTGAAAAAGAAATTAAGATGTGTAAGGATTCGACAAATGTTCAAATGAATAAGGATCTTGTATCAAAAATGACTCATATTCAGCATGAAAATGAAGAAAATGAGTTAAAACTTCGTGACACTACCTTAAAACTCGGGAAACAGGAAATAAAACACAAAGAAGAGCTTTCAAGGCTTCGTTCAAAGCTACAAACAATTGAATTAAAACTCCAAGCACTAACCAATTCGGTTTCCAAAAGCTTGGAAACAAATTGCAGTTCTCATGTTTTACAAAAACTACAAACATCATCATTACGGATTGAAAACCTTGAATGCGAGAATACAAGACTGCTATCGGTTTTAAAGAAACTCGAAAAAGAAATAATCAGTATTAAAAAAGATTCATCAAACAAAGAATGGAATCCAAACGAAATTGATTGTCCCCTGCAAAATATTGTTAATACTTTGAAAAGTGGATTGGACTGTAAAAAAAAGATTGTTTCTATTAACAAGAAAGATTATGGAACAAATACTGTTATACAAAAGCTGCCTGAAAATCATGTGTCATTTGGATCTTTGCAAGAACAGATTAATCAACTCCAACAACAAATTATAAGTCTAAATGAAGAAGTAACTAAATGTACATGAATTGATCTTTATTTATTACATTATTTGTTGCAAAATAGTTGATGAATATATAGATTTGCTGGTCTTATAATGAACTGTTCACTAATATAATATAGTCCTTTGCTAATTAGTTTTCGAAAATAATCACTTGAATACTGTTCATTGTACTGAGAATCTTTCAAACATATAGATTGATTAATTGTTATAAAATTGAGATCATAATGCTTATTTATCCGAACAATTTCATTATTTATTGAATCATCAATTGGCAATCCACACTGAATCATATTCATTATTCTCATTATTGATCCTGGATGATTTCCAAAAGAATGCAATAATCGACCCATTTCTAATGATGAAACCAAACCACTCGTAACAATACTTTCCATTCTATCTTGATGAAACGGTTCTGTTTCAACATATTCAATATACTTACCAGATTCATATCTCATTCTAAGTAAACTGTCTTTAATTTCAATTAAAACAGGGAAAGAAGCATAGCTATCTATCTCTGAAAACAAGGTACTGAGTAAATTATCAAATACTTGTTCACCATATCTATGATTTGTTCCATTAGAGATATATAGTAAACTATCGATATGACGAATGAAAAACACGGGTCGAATAAATTGGGACTCCCTATTAATAATCCTAAATATCTCAGAAAACGATGATACGATATCAGTTCCATTATATAAATATGATAATCTATCTAATATTAATCGATAACTCTCCTTTAGGCTCTCAGAAAGACAGTTTAAATCATCATTCGCCCCAAATCTATCTGATAGAACAGAAAACGATCTTTTTGACAACCTAACAAATGCAGTAAATATGGATAAGCGTATATTCATAATAAGTTGCTCAAAACTATTTACATTATCAAGATCCAATGACAAAAAAAATCGCTCATCATTCTCTAACTCATCTTCGAATAAATCCAGTATACTTGTTTTTCCACTTTCATATGATCCATATATTAATAAGATTTTTCTCGACGGATATGAATTCAAAAAAGAAGAAAGAGTATTGTTTTGTACATTTGAGATCAAAAATGGAATTCTAACATGTTTTCTATTTTTTGCCAACATAAATAACCTTACCCAATAAATTACATACACTACAGCAAGTATTGCGAAGACTGCAACAAAAATAAAGAGTTGGGTAATCTTCATTTGTAAAATTTGTGACTTACAAATTGAATATGATGAATATTCATTATTATTTTCCTTATAAATCTTAGAATGATCATTATGGGGGAAGAATCGCTTCAAACGACTCGTTTGGGAAGATTATTTTGGTTGAAATTTGATAGTTAAATATGTAAATGATTTCCATCATTATATCTGAATTGAAACTGATAAGGATATAAAGCAAACCATTTTTGGGTGTTTTTTTGATTTTTTATTGAAAATAATTAAAATGCATTTTCTAAGAGACTGAGAATTCTTTTAGGGTTCTATTTTCACCAGTGTATGTAGCACAGGAGACTTGACCAAACTATAAGGGAAAAA
>Ga0209639_1000927_pt1 | contig 34471 bp, 31 predicted proteins | sample EPASupsiteHSE605_FD_187268 | JGI IMG/M metagenome (GOLD analysis project Ga0209639, IMG submission 187268) | Bioremediated contaminated groundwater from EPA Superfund site, New Mexico - Sample HSE6-05 (SPAdes) (version 2) | ecosystem: Environmental > Aquatic > Deep subsurface > Groundwater >... | reverse complement strand
GTTGAATTCAATAGAGGGAAGATGAACTACTGAATATTTTCAACCAATTCGAATCCAAAAAGGGGCAAATACTGCAAAGCCTACGAAAATTCGGTGGAAAAATTAAAAGGGGGTCGAAATGTAAATTTACAGGACTTTTCTTGTAACTTTTACATTCCGACCCCTCCCAAAAAACAGGACTTAATTTTTTTATTCATACAGTTTATTGCTAATTTTACCCTCCCTCCTAAATTAATTATTCAAGATTCATGAAATATCGCTGAAAAACATGCCAACTTATTGTTGTTTTTTACGAATTGGGCCGGGAGTTTTTGGAGAATTATGGGATTCAAGCCAAAATCATTTATTTTGTTGAGCATGTGTTCACGGCAGATTCAATAAGTTTATTCAGTGTTGTTGCAAAAATCACCTTATTTTTGAAAGGGGGGTCGGAGTGTCAGGTAACTGAAGAGTAAGATCCTGTATTTTCCAGATCCTGTTTTTTCCTGTAACCCATTCAATGGGATGCATTCTTATTTTACTGTTAAATTAAACGTTATTCAGGATAAAAAACGTCGATAAATCCTTATTTTAACCTTTTATAAGGATATCTCATTTCCTTTCCGCAGCGCTGGCAGGAAACAACGACATATCCTTCTTTTAGCCTGTAACGGGCATTTTTCCCGGGCATCAGGAAAGCATAGCAGTGTTTACAGATCCTGCTTTTGATCTCTTTTGGAATACTTATCCTGTTTCTCATAGAAATATTTCTGATAATTTGCACGTAGCGCTCGCTGCGCTCAGGATGTTCTGCATATTCCTTTTTCGCAAGCTCAAAAAGCCTCCACATGCGCTGGACTGCGATGATTTGAATCAGATTTTTCTGTTGTTTTCTTGCCATTTTAGACATGGGTAGATCGATCCTGCAGTTAATCTCGGCTCGGAATTCGATTCCTGACTCTTCACTAAAAAGAGAAATCAGAAGAATCAGGAGAAATCAGGAGTCAAGAATAATCACATTAATTTCAGGGTTCTTGCCGTGCACAAAAGCCTTAAACTTTTCGGGGTCACCCTTCGTACCCTCTGGCTTACCGTAGTGTATCGGAATTACGATCTTGGGAGCTATGACTGCGGCTGCACTGGCAGCTTCCTCTTCGTCCATCGTATACGTGCCTCCAATAGGCAAAAGTGCGACATCGGCTTTGATGTTCTTCATCTCAGGGAAAAAATCGCAATCTCCTGCATGATAAATCCTGATTCCTCCAAGTTCTACTATGTACCCGACTCCGAAACCGCGGGGATGATAGGGTTTATTGAGATTATAGGCCGGAACTACCTCAATATGAGTTCCCTTGATTTCAAGCCCGTCAGCCAGAATATCTCCCTCAGCAACTCGTCTTGCATCTCCTCTAAATTCAAGGGAACAGTTTTCGGGAATCAGCGTTGTTGAGTCAGACCGTCTGACCTTCCGGATATCCTCAGGACTGCAGTGGTCAAAGTGTTCGTGGGTAATCAGTAAAATATCTGCCTTATCGTCAAAAGCAGGCTCTTCACCGATTTCAAAAGGGTCGATATAGATTTTTTTGCCGTCCCCCTCAAGCAAAAACCCAGCATGACCCAGCCATTGAATATTAACACTTCCAATTTTTACACTGTTCATTTCATACACCTGTATACTCTCTAACCGTCGTTTGTTAGAAAACCTTATTAAAGAATTATTTCGGGATCATATTAATAGTATCCGACAGCGTTGACTCTTCTTTAAAAAAAAGAACCCGTTCGAATTATCAGCAAAACTGGACTATAAAAATGAGAAAGAAATCTTCCGAAGTTAAAAGAAAAATAGAAAATTCTGACCTATAGACTGGTTACCGATCTTTTTTGACGAAACTTGGTTCAAGCACTCTGCTGTAGAGCATTTTCTGAAAATAACAGACAACCGGCAGTCTGATAACTATTGCTTCTCTTTTATTTCCTGCACTATGGACCCCTATTGATTCTCTTCCGTCAGCAATTATAAAGAGTTCTTCATTATACTGAGTACCGTCAACTATAATGTTATTTATGGAATCTTTAAACTCTTGTGTAACTTCTCTAAACTCAAAAGGCAACGATTTGAATCTTTCAACCTCATCCACAATAAAAGTTAACCTGCACGTTTTTTCCAGTTTTCGTAGTTCCGCTTCAAATTCTTTCAGGTACTCAGGGCTGGATGAGAAAATAATGAGTTCTTCTTTTGCCCCGCTCAGAATTTCACGAACCCTGTTTTTTATTCCCCATTCACTCTGGATGCACCATACAGGAGAAGCCTTCGGAAGTTCATAACTCAGTTCGTTGAGCTGGTCAAGGGTCTCAATTGCGCAATTGAGAAGTTCGTCCTTTATCTTCCCGATTACCTGCTTTGGATCAACTGCCCGAAAATAAGTTGGGGTTCCCTGCCGCACTTCCAGAAAACCTTTTTTCGCAAGCACATTAAGGATTTCATAGATTTTGGCTCTTGGCACATTCGTAAGCTCATGAACTTCGCGGGCTGTAGCCTCTCTCAAACTGACAAGCCCCACATAGGCTTTGGCCTCATTTTCAGTTAGCCCGAACTTTTCAAGATTGTTAATTAGTTGAGGATTAATTTGCGAAAACATTTGTTACCCCTAAAGTAACAATAGATTTAAATCTTTTCTATCTATATATACGTCACCAGATCTACGAAGCTTAAGAATCGACTACACAGTAGAAAAATGATTAAGAGGTATAGTAACAAACCTTGAATGGGAAACCTCCAGCCCTAAGGGAAAACCGGCAGGTTGAAGATGTAAATCAAGTTTCCTAAATCACATTTCACGCTAAAAAAACATGAGAGGAATCAACTATTAAAAGATCTTTTGAAAAACTGGGGTTTTTTATTCAGAATAACCGTTTTTCCGTACTCCTGATAGCTTTCCTGTTCATAATCATATCAATGCAGGGAGCACAAAAAATCGAGATGTCTTCAGGAACCGAGACCTTTGTCGGGAAAGATTCTCCTCTCTACCAGGACTACGATCACCTTTATCAGAATATTTTTATGACACAGTCTATAGTGGTGATGGTAGAGGGCAACGATGTGAAGAATGCTGACCTGATGAAAGCCGTGGATAGGTTGGAACATCAGCTCCAGGCAACGGATGGGGTGATTGAGACTACAAGCCCGGCCTCCCTGATCAAAACTATCAACTACCAGATGACAGGAAGGTATGTGCTTCCAGAAACCGATGAAGAAATAGAAGCTATTATCGATGGAAACCCTGATATTTTCGGTCAGATTGTCCCTGACAATACTCATATCCTGATTTCGGTAGTTATGGCCGGCTCAGCCAGCGACAGAACGCAGGAAGATATCCTTATCGCTACTGAAAATGCAGTCTCATTTGCAGATTTTCCACCTTCTTATAACATTATCGTTACAGGTGACCCGGCGTTCAGTATTTCCATGAACTATGAAATGAATTCCAGCATGGGTATACTCTTAGGGCTTTCCGCTATTTTCATGCTTATTGTACTGCTCCTCGTGTTCAGGCATGTCCGCTGGTGTCTTCTTCCTCTACCGGTGGTTCTTCTCGGGATTATTTACACCTTCGGAGCCATGGGTTATGTCGGGATTCCCATGTCCATGGTTTCAATGTCTGCGTTCCCGATCCTCATAGGCGTAGGGATTGACTATGCCATCCAGTTCCATAACAGGCTTGAAGAAGAACTGCAGGAAAAAGGGAATAAAACAAGAGCAGTTGTAGAAACCGTAAAGCACACCGGCCCTGCAGTCCTTATAGCTCTGGCAATGACAGCTCTTGGCTTTTTCTCCCTTTTTACATCTTCTGTCCCGATGATTCAGGACTTTGGAAAACTGCTCCTGATAGGCATTGCTATGTGTTACCTCTCTTCCATATTCGTAGGGGTTGCAACGATTTCAATATTTGATAACTATTCGGATAAAAACCCCTTGAGGAAAGTAGCAAAAAAGATAAAACCTGCAAATCCAGAAAAAAAGAAAAAACTTGAGGAAGAGAGCGGAAGCGACCGTCTAATAGGGAGGGTTCTCCAGAAAACCACAGACTTGACAATCAAATACGATGTTATCGTACTGGGAATCGCATGCTTACTCTGTTTTGGCGGCCTCTACCTCGATCAGTCCGTACCTATTCAAACTGACGTTCAAACCTTTGTGCCTCAGGATATGCCTGCCCTTGTGGATCTCAAGCATATGGGAGATATTATGGGCGGGAGCGATGAATTAAATCTGATAATCAAAGTTGAGGATACAACCAACCCGGATGTCCTGAAATGGATTGACCAATTTTCCGAACATGAGGTGGAAGGCAGGAGTCACATTTACAGCGCTTCGAGTATAGTACCTCTCATAAAGGAAAGGAATGGGGGCGTGATTCCTGACACCAGCCAGGAGATAGAGGATATTTATTCCGAAATTCCTGAGGCGCAGAAGGACCGCTACATGTACGGGAAAAACATGCTTCTCCTGAACTTCAATATAGGGAATGCGGTTGCAGATATCAAGGTAACAGGTATTAAAGAACTTTCAAATATTGTCAAGCAGGATATGCAGTGGATGCCAGCCCCACCAGGCACCACGGTCACGATTACCGGAAATTCGGTCGTCTTTATAGAAGTCATTACTGCCCTTACCAGCGGAAGAGTAGCAATGACTTTCCTCGGCCTCGTCCTCGTGCTCGCAGGGCTTTATATTGTTTACAGAGATTGGGTGAAAGCACTGGTCCCTGTGATCCCAATGGTGATAGTTATCGGCTGGTCAGGAGGAGTCATGAGCTACCTTAACATCAGCTACACTCCTCTAACAGCAACTCTGGGAGCTCTGATTCTGGGAGTGGGATCCGAGTATGCTATCCTCATGATGGAACGTTACTTTGAAGAAAAGGATAACGGGTTAAGTCCTATGGAAGCAATCCATATGGCCAGTTCCAAAATAGGAAGTGCAATCATTGCTTCAGGAGCCACTACAGTATTTGGGTTCATGGCTCTGATGGCTTCTCCTTTCCCGATGATAGCTGACTTCGGTAAAGTTACGGTTATCGATGTCGTACTGGCTCTCCTGGCAACCTTTGTAGTCTTCCCGCCACTGATGGTCTTGCTTGACATATGGAGGGAGAAGAAAAAAGGACTCAGGACGGCAGAAAAAGAGACAGAGACAAAAAAACAAATTCAGGGGGCCGAGATATGACACGAGTGCCCATAAAAAAATTAAGGCAAGAAATAATTAAAAAAGTTGCTACGTTTGCGTTAATTCTATTAATAGTATCAGTGACTGCATTTCCAGCCCTCGGTGACGATGACGAAACAAACTTCCTGATTCCGGACCATGGGTACACCGTAGACTACTACAGGAGTTACGGAGAGCCAGCCATGCAGGTGTCAATCACAGGAGATCCCGAGTTCAGCAGGGGAGAAACTGTAGACCTGAAGGTAAAAATCGCGAATAGTGGAGTAATAGATGGTTTTCAGAGGCTGAACGTAAACCAGAAAAGAATAAACGATTCCGTTGAAGAAACGATTGCACTGCAAGAGATGGAAGAAGAAAAAGAATGTACAACAGCAAAAGATATAGAGGCTACCCTTCAATCGGAAACGGAATACATTGAAGTCGAGTCTACAGCCAGTGTCCAGAGTGTGGAAGAACTTGAAACAGGGCATACAGCAACCCTCAGCTACACGATAAAAATTGATAGTGACACCCCAGCCGGAGACTATGAACTCTTCCTGCCTGTAAACTATCAATATCAGTCAAATATCAGAACTGTAACTGCGGATGCAATAAACCTGGGGCTTACGGATACGGACTACACAAGAGAGTATAAGACGAAAACGGAAACTCTCAGAGTACCTATTTCCATAAAAAGCGAACCGAAATTCGAAGTAACCGACGTATCCGGAAACATGGTGCAGGGAGAAAGTAAAGTTATTGAAGTTACCTATAAAAACACCAGAGAGAGCGTAGCAAAAGATGCCATAGCCCGGATAATTATCATGAGTCCTCTGAGCACTGAGAAGTCTATAGTAAGACTCGGAGATATCGGACCTGGGGAGGAAAAGATTGCCAGATTCGAAATTTTGGCAGACCAGGAAGCCATTGTGAAGAACTACGGCATTAACAGTGAAATAAAATATATCGATGAAGATGGGGAAACTTCCTTTTCAGAAAACATGAAAGTGAATGTGCCCCTTGAAGCCACAGAGAGGAAATTCAGCACAACAGGCATAGCAATCATACTGATTATCCTTATCGCCCTTTACCAGATCATGAATATGCACCGGAAAAGAAACCAGAATAATGAGAACGCATCAGGTGATGAGAATGAATAAAAATGGATTTTTTACTACTGTCACAACCCTTCTGATCCTTTGCTTTGCAGTCCTGCCAGCTCAGGCAGCTTTACCCGAAAATTTCGATATCAGTGAAAACTACTACACCGTATACGGAGGGCCTGACCTTAATGCAACACTCATTGGAGACAATGAGTATTCCAGAGGAGATACTGTAACTCTTAATGTAGAGATGATGAATAAGGGCGCAATTTCCGGCTTTAAGTCTGAAAATGAGATAGATATGGGGAATTATTTGGACGAGATGCTCCAGCAGTCAGAGATGCAGTATGAAGCTCAGGCTGTAACAGCAGTAGGCATCCTTGCAACCCTTAAATCCGACGATCCGAATATTAAGGTCAAATCAGGCCCTCAAGAAGCAGGTACTCTCGAGCAGGGAAAACAAAGCTCAAATCCCACAAAGTTTACGATCGAGATTAACAAAAACACTTCTGCAGGTACTTATCCCTTAACTCTTGAACTTTCATACCAATATCAGAACAATGTTCAGGTAGGAGGGGATGAATTTGATAGTACTACAGGTCTTGTGACAAATAAGGAAGTAGGCATCTGGTACGAAAACAAGACTCAGACCCAGACCATAGAGATAGAAGTCAAAAAAGAACCTTACTTTGAGGTCACAAATGTAACAGGTGACCTTTACCCTGACAAAAGCGGGATGCTTTACGTCACATACAAAAACACCGGAGAAGAACCTGCAAAAGATGCAACCGTTAGACTCAGTGCAGCTGATCCCTTCAGTACCACCGACGACCAGGCTTATCTAGGAACTCTGAACCCCGAGGAAAGTGCTGTTGCTGCTTTTGAACTTGATGTAGATGATACCGCAACTCCCAAACCTTATTCCCTGAGCAGTGAGATCCTCTATGAAGATGCCGACGGACACGACCAGGTCTCAGACACCGTCAAGATCAACACAAAAGTCCTGGAAGCCGAAGAGTCCCTTCCGGGATATCAGATAGGGACAGGTATTGCAATGGCCCTTGCAGCTTGTTTCGTCATGTTAAGAAAGAGGAAACAGGATTAAAAAGTGAAGGATCCGAAAGAGAGACATGTAGTCATGAACACAGAGTTCTGGTACACAAAATGTCCGCTTGAAGGTCGCCAGTAAAGAACCGAAACGGTTTGAGCTAGCAGCATATCTAAGGAAATATCCAAGTAGCCTTTTTAAAAGGCTACAACCCCTTATTTTCGGAAATATACTCATCCGGCTTTATAATTTTGAATTTTTACCTCAAATTGCAAAGCAATAACTCAAATAATTCTGAAAATCGAACCTGTATGAGTATAACTGAATTAATCTTTTTTATCATTCGGTATTTTATGCGTAAAGCAAATGGAGAACAAAACATGAAGAGAGAGTTTTACCAAAATATAGTGATTGCAACAGACGGATCTGAGAACACCCAGAGGGCCGTTTCTTACGGTATTGAGATTGCAAAACTTAGTGGAGCCACTGTCCACGCCCTTTACGTAGTAAATACATCATCCACAATTTCTGAAAATTGGACTGCTGGCAAAGAAACAATCTACGAAGTTATGAGAAATGATGGAGAGAAAGCAGTATCTAAAGTTAAGAAGATTGGAGAGGCCTCAGGGTTGGAGGTAAGAGAGGTTGTTTTAGACGGATACCCGAGTAATGAAATTATCAATTTCGCAGAAAATAATGATATTGACTTGATAGTAATGGGCACCCTCGGAAAAACCGGACTCGATAGGCTTCTAATTGGAAGCGTTGCAGAAAAAGTGGTGAGAGGTTCAAAAGTCCCAGTTATGGTTGTTCGGGGGAAAGAGCAAAGCTGAAACTTTCTGTTAACTGGAAGCCTTTGGGAAAAGAAAGAAATCATGATTCAGAGGACTCAAGGATGTAAATTGCATGCCAAAAAACATATGCATTGCACCGACACAAAATCGTTCAGAAGAATGTCAAAAATCCAAAAACATAAGATAGAATATTGAATTGTATAAAGAAAACCGAAGCATAACGCCCATTTATACATTAGAAAAACGTATGCTTCTGTTAAATTAGGGTAATAATTTTCAGCCGGAGTGATCCGTCTCTTTTGAATCGGTTTTCATCTGTCCTTTTTCACGGATAGCTTTTGCAACCATTACCTCAGTCGACTTGATGACCGCATAAATCCGGTCTCCGGGCTTTATGTCCAGCTTTTCTGCAGCCTCTTCAGTGACTACCGAGGTGAGAATTGAAGGTTCTATTTCAATTTTGATTTTACAAACGAGTCCGCCTTTCTCCACTTCAAGAACTTTACCTGGGAGCTGGTTTCTGGCTGATAACTTTAGGCCGACATTTTCCCAGGCAGTTTCATCCCCAATTGTTTCATTGATAATCTGCTTGTTTGTCTCATACTCAGCCAGGAGTTTCCTTCCCAGATCTGTCAGGAAGGTGCCCTGATCCTTTCCCCCGCGAACTGTGACTACTGCGGGTTCGCCGAGAGCTTCATTCATTTTTTTAAGCATCAGCCAGGCGTGTTTGTATGAAATATCAAGAATCTTGCAGGCTTTCCGGAGGGAGCGTTCTTTGTCAATTGTTCTCAGTAACTCAGCCCTTCCAGCACCCATGACGGTTTTTCCATCTTCCGTAAACCAGAGCTTTGTTTTAGCTTTCACAGATCATCACCTTTTAGCGGAGCACGTGGACAGAACTTGCCTTGAATTGAGCGTAGATCGAAACCCCGGGAAAAATACCCATTTCCTCTGCCGACTGCCTGGTTATCAGGGCATTAAGGGTGATTCCACAATCAACTTTTACCCTTACAAGAGCACCAAGTGTCCAGACGTCGGTAACCCTGCCCTGAAGAGAGTTTCTGATGCTGGATTGTGTGGAAGTCTTACTTAAAACTATGTTTTCAGGCCTCAGAAAGGCATATACCTGGCTTCCTACCTCCATATCCCCTGAAGCGTCAATTATTAATTCCCCGGTTTCAATCCTGAGAAGCCCGCGGTCAGCAGAGATAACCCTGCCTTTGAGCACATTCTCAAACCCTACAAAATTAGCTACCCGGCTATCAACAGGTTTTTCGAAAATTTCTTCGGGAACTCCAACCTGTATAAGTTTTCCATCCATTATTACTGCGATTCTGTCAGCCATTATCCGGGCTTCAGTCTGGTCATGGGTAATATGCAGTACAGTCAGCTTTTTCTTTTTGTGGAGATCTAAAAGAAGTTCTCTGGCACTTTCCTGAGTTCTGGGGTCAAGTGCGCTCAGAGGCTCGTCCAAAAGTAGAATCCTCGGATCAGTCACAAGGGCTCTCGCAAGAGCAACTCTCTGCTGTTCTCCTCCTGAAAGTTTGAGAGGATAACGATCAAGAAGGTGAGCGATTTTCAGGTAATTAGCAATCTCAAGGAGCTTATCCTGTGACTTTATTTTTTTCATCCGCATTCCAAATTCAATATTCTTTTTTACGCTCATGTGGGGAAAAAGCGAGTAGTCCTGATAGACAAAGACAAGGTCATGTTTTTCCGGAGGCAGGTGTGTTACTTCTTTTCCGTCGATTAGGATTCTTCCGGAATCAGGGGAATGAAAACCTGCTATAAGCTCCAGAAGCAGGGTTTTTCCTGCCCCTGTCGGCCCGAGGATTACAAAATATTCCCCGGACTCAATTTTAAGGCTAAGATTGTCAAGGGCAAAATTCTTCCATTTCCGGGAGAGAGACTCAATCTCTATCATATATACTCCAGCCTGCGGAAAGGACCCTTATAACTATGAATATCGAAAGTGTGACCAATATAAGCAGAACGGCTATGGGCCTGGATGCAGACAATCCGTAAGAAAGGAAACGGTCATAGATAAGTGTGGGCCCTATCATAGGGTAGTAGGCAATCATCACAACTGCTCCGAATTCACTGATAGCCCTTGCCCATGTCATAATGGATCCAATCAACAGGTGCCTTGCCGAAAGGGGGAGAGTTACAAAAAGAAAGGCCTTCCAGAGAGGAGCCCCCAGAGAACGAGCTGCATTTTCAAGCCTCGGATCCACACTTTTGAAGCCTTCCCTTGCTGAATTAGCCAGATATGGCAGAGAAACAAACAGCATTGCAACTACGATTCCAGGAAGTGCATCTCGGAACCGAATATAGTTTTCGAGAGGGCCGCCTATAAGTCCTCTGGACCCAAAAACCGTAAGAAGGGCAATTCCTGCAACTGTATGCGGAACCACCACAGGCACGTCAATAATGCTCTCAACCAGCCTTTTACCGGGAAAATCGAACCTTGCAAGAATATAACCTGCAGGCGCTCCGAGAACTAGGGCAATAAGAGTTGCGAGAAAACCCGCATACAGAGAGAGAAAAATAGAGCTAATTATTGCCTGATTTCCTGCAGCGTCTACCAGCCCCTGGAAATCATCAAAAATCTGCCCGAAAATCATGTTTGAGAGAGTTAAGAAAATGAAAAGAAAGAGAATAAGCAGTAAAAGGGAAAAGATGAACGTCAAAGGCTCAAATTTACTGGTTTTTCGGATCATGGCTTTCATTCTTATACCTTTCCCGAATTGCGCCTCGGGAACGCAGTCCTTTTCGCTACGCTCAAGAGGACTAATTTATGGCTTAGAATCGTGCTTCTCTCAAGAAGGCTAATTTAGAGATACTGATACTAAGCTTCTCTCAGGCGAACTAATTTACAAATTTACAGCCTTTCTTTGTATTTCGCGTTTTCCGTGGTTCACTTCCGTTTGAAAATTAGTGAAGTAGTTTTAGTACTTCACTATAATTTAATCTTTATTTCACAAGAGGCTGTAATTCTTCAGGCATTTTATCTTTTCCTTCGGCAAGGGCGGGGACAATCGGAGGCTGTCCGTTCTTGATGAAGATCTGCTGGCCGGGCTCTTCGAGGAGGAGTTTTACAAACTCGGTAGCAAGCTCAGGATTTTCGGCGTTTTTGGGGATAGTTACACCGTACACGATAGGGGAGCCAGTAACTACTTCTCCGTTTGCCATTTCGACCTGTACTTTTGAGTAATTGTCAGCATAATCGAGTGAACTCAGGTCAATTTCAGGTGGAAGCTCCACGTATTTAAAGCCATGCTGCTCAGCAACACTCCGGTAAATATAGAAGTAATCGATTTCTCCCATCTCAAGGGCAGAAGAAAGTTCGACTTCCATGCTCCTGAGCATAATTTTACTGGTGTTAGGAGAAATTTCTTCGGATGCAGGAGCATGTATGAGGACTGTCCCGTTTTCCTGCGTAGTAACAGTCATACCCGTATTATTTAGCATCAGGTCGTCATAGATCTGGCTGTCATTATAATAGAATTCAGCTAACTGGGTTACCATCTGTGACCTGTAGCCTGCAGGGTCGTCGTTAGGGTTGGAAAAACCATAGCGAACATCAGGCCGCCTGAGAATTTCATACCAGCTGGTTGCATTGACTTCGTCACTGTATTTACTTTCATTCGTGTAAGCAATTACCATCTGGTTTCTTGCAAAAGCCGCATACCAGTCAGCATATTCAGGCATCATTAAGGAGGGAATCAGAGCATAATCTGCAGACGCAAGAACATCAGCCTTTTTCCCCAGCTCGGTGATCTTTCTTACACTCTGGGCGCTGCCTGCGGCTTCCCTTTGAACATCGACACCGGGGTGCTCGGCTTCGAACTCGGCTTCAAGCTCTTCAAAAGGCACACCCAGACTTCCTGCATGGAAAACTGTCAGGACTTCCCCTTCGCCTGCAGAGGCATTTTCAGAGCCGTTTTCCATTGTTCCGGCACTTTCATTCTCTGTCTGGTTGTCAACACAACCGAGGCCGGCAAATACAACCAGGATTAAGAGAACTGCCATTAATTTGAAAATTCTGGTTTTAACATTCATGGTTATGTGATCTTGAACATAACAAATATAAGCTTTTTGAAGTAAAATAACTGCTTTTTTACATTAAAAGAGTAATATTTGAGAAAAAGAGATATTAAAGGCATAATAGCGTTTTTTTCACCTTTATAAACTGCAAAAATAAAAGAAATTAAAAAAGAACCCGAGATTATTTTTAAAAAATGTAAAAAATACAAGTATAAATATAAAAATCATTTTAACTCAAGTTAGCTTGTGTGGAGAGAAAAAAAGAGCCCATGATGCCGTAAAGAAGTAAATAAATTTTAGGATGAAAGTAAAAGTTTATTTATTTATATGTCGATACAATGAGAATATATAAATGGTAATATATTTCAGAAATAGCAATAATATCCCATAGTTTCGATAAAGAAGTAAACCCATAAACATTAATTAATCTTTCTTGGTGTGTTCTTATGGACGGTTATAGTATCTTCCTTGTAATGCTTGCAGTCTACATAGCCGTACTTGTGGCTATTGGCTGGTATTTTAATAATAGACAGAAATCAGTTACGGACTTCTGGCTTGCTGGCCGCAGGATAGGGCCCTCAGCTCTGGGATTTTCAGCCGCAGCGTCCTGGTTGACAGCCGGAGGAATTCTTGCGGTTGTCGGGTTTTATATGCTTCAGGGAATGGGTTCTATATGGGGATTTGTGGCCCCTAATATCCTCGCCCTCCTGATCATTGCTTTGCTTGTGGGAAAGATCAAAAACCTGCCTGCAATTACCCAGCCCGAACTTCTGGAACAGCGCTATGGCAGTGTAGTCAGATGGCCAATCGCCCTGATCATCACTGTCGTAATGATTCTTTTTGCAGTGGCTGACATTACAGGGCTTTCCCTGGTGCTGCAGGTCTTTTACGGCCTTGATCCTCTCTATGCTGCAGCCATTGTTGCAATTGCAGTGTCTCTTTACGTAACCCTCGGAGGGCTGTCTGCAGTTGTCTGGACAGATGTCATTCAGTTCGCCTTCCTGGCCATCTTCACAGTAGGAATAGCCTTTGTCGCAGTAGGAACAGTCGCTGATGGAGGCCTTAACACTCCTGCAATAAGCAGTTCGGAACTTTTCGGAAATGTATCCGGAGACTGGTGGAATCCCTTCTCAATCGGCCTCCCCATGGTTTTGATCTTTATCCTGGCCATAATCCCGGGATGGATTACCGAGCAGGACCCCTGGCAGAAAGTCTGGGCTGCAAGAGACGCAAAATCTGCCAGTCTCGGAATGGTAATAGGCTCTCTCATGATTACTGTGGTCTTTGCAGCCTGCGCTGTGATTGCAATAGCCCTCAATTCGATATACCCTGAAATAGCAGAAATGGGCTTTCCTGCAGGCATGGCCCTGGCAGAGCCCGCACTCCTAGCCTTTGTCAGTGAACGTTTCGCCTCTGCCCCCGCGGTAATAGCTCTCAGTGCAATCGGGCTTGCAGCTGCCTCCATGTCCTGCACTGACACTTTTGCCACTTCCGGAGCTTCCTGTATCTCAAGGGACATTTTCCAGAGATATATAAAGCCAGATGCAACAATGAAAGAAATGATGGTGGTAAACAGGATCAGTGTGCTGGTTATTATACTCGCTGCAACTGCGGGTTCATTTGTTATCCCCAACATTATCGATGCAATTCACATTGCAACTTTCATTGCGAGTTCTTCCTACTTCTTCCCTCTCATGGGAGGGCTGTACTGGAAGCGAGCTACCAAGGAAGGAGCTTTTGCAGGCATGGTAGTAGGGTTTACAGTTCAGGTAGCTCTTGTAGCTCTGGACCTTATAAAGACACCGCCTCTGGCCCCTAATTATCTGGAAAGCATTCACCCGATTCTCATGAGCCACGGAGTTATCGTGGGAATGTCTCTGAGTGCTATCGCTTTCTTCGGAGTCTCCCTGATGACAAAACCTTCAAGTAAGGTTAACCTTGCGCCTTTCTTCGAAGAGGAAGCCGAAGAACTTGCCCTCTATGAAGCAAGAGAAATCAACGAGAAAGACCCTGAGTACAATGCTTTCCTTAAAAATGTTGATGAAAAAGTCACAGGAGAACGCACCCATCTCCAGCTCAACCTCCGAGCTTCTGGAAATCTCAGCTGGCACGAATTAATTGAAAAACTTAAAACTATCTCTCCTGCCTGGGTCACCCCTACAGGACTTGACTCAATATACAGGCTGACCCACGGGGACATGCTTGCCTGTGTTGCGGTTACAAGAGGGACGGGTGAGAAGGATATCTGGCTCAAGGCTGAACCCAGGCTTGAAACCGTCGACAGGCAGAAGAAAGAGCTTTTCACAGCCTATGAAGAGTTGAAAAAGGTACTTGGCCAGAAAAGTATAAGTCTGGATTTCTATTAAGAACAAGCTGAGGTTCTTACCGGAACCCCGGCCTTCACTATTTTTTTCAGAATTTAAACAATTCTTAAAGCTTGAAGGCATTCTCAAGGGTATTTTTTCCGAAGCGAACATCTTCGAGGGAAAAAACCTCCAGGTTATAGACACCTTTATATCCGGAAAGCAGTTTCAGGACTGAAAAATCCGTACAGCCCATTCCGGGAGCCATATGCTCGTCTCCATCGTATTTTTCTGTCCATTGTCCGCTATTGTCATGAAGATGAAGATGAATAATATGTTTTCTCAGGGTCCGGACAAAAGCCCGGAGTTTTTCAGAATCGCCTCCGCAGGTGAGGTTTGCATGCCCTATATCAAAGGTAGCCTTCAGATATTCGGAATCTACGGCTTCGATTGTCCTGGAAAGCTCTTCTGCTTTACAGCAAAAGTTGGATGAGTCCGTACCCTCCTTGTTCTCCAGGCCCAGAATGACTCCGTAATCTTCAGCTATGGAAGCAAGAGTGCAGAGGTTTTTGACCATAGAAGAAAAAGATTTTTCCCTGTCAGGCCCAACTCTACCCGGATGCAAAACAACTATTGTAGCTCCTATCCGGTTTGCAAGAGCTAGGGATTCTCTCATAAGAGCAAAATCTCTTTCCTCCATCCGTGCAGTATCTACCTGAAGGGCTGAAGGATATTTGGAGTCGGCTGCAGAATAAGGAGCATGAACGGTACTTGCAAAATCGTGGATAGATAATTCGTCAAGGATCCTGTCAAGTTTTTCCATTTCAAGTGCCGAACCGTTGTAAATCCCTAACTTGGGAATATACAGTTCTATGGATCCTACGTGTCCCTTTAAATCTGCAAGGGGACCGGCAAAGGATGAGGCTCCGAAAATCACGCATTAAGCAAGGAGACCAAATATAAAAATTCTTTTCTGATTCCCGCAGAAATAAAAGAAAAGAACTCTACAAAATAATCAAGCCTCTAAAAGTAAAGAAAAAGAGATACTGAAACTGGCTCTCAAACATAACTCGAATTCTTTTTATTCTCCTGTAAAGGGCAAAATTAGCCAACATATTTATATATAAATATGTGTTACACGCTTCACTGTTTAGAAGAATTGATAAATAATTACGAAGAAAATACATAGTTTTACATTACAAATATAGTTTCATTCGAGAACCGCACAGAATGAAATAATTTAGATTTTTAGATACGGCAGCCACGTTCTATTTTTCCCCCTGAGAAATAGGAAAGATTAGTACTGTTTACTATTTATAAAATTTATTAATATAAAAACCACATCAGGAAAACTCATTAATATAAAAATAGGAAATATATTTTTTAAGAGGAAACAAAAAAAATCATTAGTAATAATCGGAATCTTTATATGAGATTGAGAAGAGTAGAATTTATTTTTATATATATATATAGGATTTTGTTTATTTTAACCCCCCCTTCCTATCATATAAAATTGATTGTATATTATATAATCGTATAATAATATTTTAAAAGCCTACATATTTCGAAAGGTTTATGAATGATCCTCTCTAATCCAAAAATTAACGCTCGTCATTGTCATCTTTCTTTGTGATGATATGGCAGACGATATTAAAAAAATGTACAGCGTTTTTTTGAATCCAGCTTATTACATGTAATAACAGAATATAAAGGAGGAAAATGAATGGAACCACTCATAAGCATGGGAGTGCTCGCCCTTATCGGAGTGGCTGCGACCATTGCAGGTGCCTCAGAGGACCTGGAATCTGATATAGGCTCGCAGAGTAACCCTAACTCTCAGGTGCAGTTAGCCCCCCAAATGATGTTTCCGCACAGAATTTTTAATAAAGCCATATCTGGAGAACCCCCCTCAAACGCATTAATGTGTTCGATTGGGGCAGCCGTTGCAACAGTATTAATAAGTGAATTCACTCTATCCCCACTCTTTGCATTGGTATTTGGTTCTCTTATCGCAGCATGCGTACACGGTACTTTTGCCGTAACTGCTACAATGGGCAGATGTGCCAGCCAGAGTCGGTTCAAGCAGCCAATTTATCTGGACATGATAAGAAGTCACACCCCAGCAATTATGGGATATGCGTTCATAACAACTTTCTGTACTTTAGTGGTATCGTATTTGATGACCGTTGTACTCGGACACCCCTTCCCGCTAACTATGCTGGCTTTTATATGGGGTATTACAGTGGGTGCGATTGGATCGTCAACAGGCGACGTACACTACGGTGCAGAGCGTGAGTTCCAGCAGTTTGAATTTGGATCAGGATTGAACGCCTCAAACTCAGGAAATATTGTAAGATATGCCGAATCCGGACTCAGGGATGGTTACGACAATTCCTGGTTCTGTGCCAAGTTCGGAGGTCCTGTCACAGGGCTTGCTTTTGGTATGACCGTGTTCCTGGGAAGCTGGATAACCACTATTTTTGATCCTGCAAAAGGCCTGACTATGGGCTGGCTTTCCGTTGTTGCAGGTGTTGTTATTGTCCTTATTTTAATTATCTGGAATTGGAAGATGGAAGTTGCTGCCCGCAAAGACTTCGGACCATACAAGCAAGACAAGAGCGAAGAGGAGGCAACCGCATGATTGACTTGATGGCAAACATTATCTGGATGCTCTATATTGTAATCGGCGGTGTTTTGATCTCCTGGAGTGTCCACTTCGTACCTGTAGGCGGTGCACCTGCAGCTATGGCTCAAGCAACCGGTATCGGAACAGGTACCGTACAACTGGCAGCTGGTGCTGGTCTGACAGGACTTGTAAGTGCAGGATTCATGATGAACGTAACCGATAATATTCTCCTGATTATCGCCTCAGGTGCAGTCGGCGCAATGATCATGATAGCTGTAACCATGATTGTTGGAACATGGGTTTATGTTTACGGTGTAGGTTGTGTTCCCTCTTCGGCAAAAGTAAAGGTTGATCCCATCACAAAGTATAGGCAGGACATCTATGTGTCTCAGGGTACTGAAGGGCACGGGCTTCCGACAGTAAGTTTTGTGAGTGGAGTTATAGGTGCTGCTCTTGGTGGACTTGGAGGGTCCCTCGTCTACTATTCACTCATTGAAGTGGGTGTAAACGCAGGTCTGAAGGGTTCTGGAGTTACCAATTCAGTCGTAGGAAATGAGCTTGTAGCAGTTGCAGCAATATTTGCAATAGGTATTTTCTTTGTAAATTCTGTAATTCCTTCCTATAACATAGGAGGTACGATTGAAGGGTTCCACGATCCAAAGTTCAAAAAATGGCCGAAAGCGGTAATTTCTTCCTTCGTAGCAACGATATTGTGTGCAATTGTGGCAGTAATTGCAATAGCCCAGCTTGGAGGTATCTAAAATGTCTGCAGGTGGAGCAGGAGGAGGAGCCAAAGGTGGGTATCCTCCGCAAACAATAATGGCTATAGGTCTAATCGGCGGCTTATTAGGAGTTTACCTGGGTCACTTTATGCCTCCAGCATATTCCTTCTTCGGAGGTATTGGAGCAATCTGTGCAACAGTCTGGGGTGCTGATGCGGTTCGCCGTGTTGCAAGCTACGGGCTTGGTACAGGTGTCCCATCGATTGGTATGCTGGCTCTTGGTATGGGTATTATAGCTGCCCTCTTTGGGCTTTCATTAGGAGTAGGACTGTTAGGACCTATAATAGCTGTCGTTGTAGCAGCAATCATAGGCGGCGTTATTGGTGCCCTTTCAAACAAGGTAATCGGAATGGGTATTCCTATAATGGAACAGGCCATGATAGAAATTTCATGTGCAGGTACTCTTGTAATTCTCGGATTGAGTGTTGTTATTGCCGGATCTTTCGATTACGCTGCAGTTGTTCAAAACGTGGTCGCAAACGGATACATTGCGCTGATCTTTATTATAGGCGGTATGGGAATCCTTCACCCCTTTAACGCTAGCCTGGGCCCTGATGAAAGTCAGGACAGAACTCTGACTCTTGCTGTTGAAAAGGGAGCTATTGCATTAATAATTACAGGCTTTGCGTCTTCACTCCATGAAGGGTTGATGGCGGCTAGCTTAAACATGTTTGTGGGGTTCGTTATCTGGTATATTGCTTTCAGCAAGTATTATGCATTTATTAAGAGAGATGCATACCAGGTGGTCGGAACCGGTCTGCTGCCCAGTGCGGAGGAACTACAATGAGCATGATTAGAATAGCTCCCGAACTACATCTGGTCCTGGACCCGGACACAGCAACTGTGGCGGAAGAAAGGGAAGACTCGATTGAGTATTCCATGGAACCAGTCTTTGAGAGGCTGGACAAGCTTGATGCAATCGCGGAGGACCTCGTAAATTCCCTTGCTCCAAGTATGCCGCTCCTTAACTCATGGCCCGGTCGTGAAAATACATCCTACATGGCTGGATTCTACAGCAATTCCTTCTTTGGAGTAGTTGTAGGCCTTGCCTTCTGCGGACTGCTAGCTCTAGCCATAGCCATAGGTAGAATGATGGGAGGAGTGTAAAATGGTGAATAAAAGAGAGCCTGCACCGGGATGGCCTATCCTGAAAGGTGAATACGAAGTTGGCGATGTCAAGAACTGTGTACTGGTAATTACCTGCGGATCACACCTTGCAGGGAAGCCGGTTCTTGATGCAGGTGCAGCAGTTACCGGCTCATGTAAAACCGAAAACCTCGGTATTGAAAAGGTCGTTGCCCACATTATCTCAAACCCGAACATCAGATACCTGCTTGTAACCGGCTCTGAAGTTAAGGGGCACATTACCGGACAGTCAATGATGAGCCTCCATGCAAACGGTGTAAAAGATAACAGGATTGCAGGAGCATTGGGTGCAATTCCGTATGTGGAAAACCTGAATCCGGCCGCAATTGCCCGTTTCCAGGAACAGGTCCAGGTCGTCAATCTGCTGGATACCGAAGATATGGGTGCCATCACCGCCAAAGTGAGGGAACTTGCCTCAAAAGACCCCGGGGCCTTTGATGCAGAACCACTAGTCGTGGAGATCAGTGAAGAAGGCGGAGAAGAAGAAGAAGGGGCTATTGTCAGGCCGGTCTCCGGTGAAATTGCAGTTATCCGCGCCAGGCTTAAGGGTATTGAATCCCGCATGCTTGACATAGGAAACTGGAACAAATTCCACTCAGGGGTTCATGCAGGCAAGGTTGAAGGTGCCATGATCGGATTGGCCGTAACCATATCCCTACTTGGAATGTTACTGCTCGGGAGGTAATGAAAATGGCAGAAGAATACGGAAAAGGGGTCCCAATGGTGCTCCCCCCCCAGATGGGTGCAATTGACGCTACTGTTGAGAGCATTCGGTACAGAGCACAGCTGATTGCGAGGAACCAGAAGCTGGACTCCGGAGTCATGGCTACCGGAATGATCGGTTTTATAGCTGGTTTCCTCTTTTCACTGGTGATGGTAATTATACTACCACTAGCCTTCGGTCTATAAGCTTAAGAGGTGGATAATATGGTAGGAAAAGCACCAGCAGCATTTGTAGAGCCAGGTGAGTTTAACGAAGTAATGAAGAGGCTCGATAAGATCGATGAAAAGGTAGAGTTTGTCAACAGTGAAATTGCGCAGAGAATCGGAAAGAAGGTAGGAAGAGATATCGGAATTCTGTACGGCGGAGTTATTGGCCTACTGCTCTTCCTTATCTATGTCTCGATATCATCTATGTTCACAATGTAAGAGGGATCAAAATGTTCAAATTTGACAAGAAACAGGAAGTTTATGAAATCGGCGGAGTTAAGTTCGGCGGACAGCCGGGTGAATACCCAACCGTGTTAGTCAGTACCATGTTCTATGCAAGGCACAAAATCGTGACTGATGAGGACAAAGGTCTCTTCGACAGGGCAGCTGCAGAAACTCTCTGGAACACCCAGGTGTCAATGAGCGACGCCACAGGAAACCCCTACGTAAACCAGATAGTGGGGGAAACCCCCGAAGCAATCAAGCGCTACATCGACTGGTTCATTGAGATCGACAACAAGACCCCCTTCCTGGTCGATTCCTCAGCCGGAGAAGTACGTGCAGCCGCAGCAAAGTACTGTACTGAAATCGGTGTTGCGAACAGAGCAATCCACAACTCAATCAACGCAAGTATCGAGCAGGCAGAAATGGACGTGCTCACCGAAAGCGATGTGGAAGCTGCAATCGTTCTTGCCTTCAACGCAACTGACCCGACCGTAAAAGGAAAGATGGACATCCTTGAAGTAGGCGGTTCCGGACAGACCAAGGGTATGCTTCAGGTTGCCAAGGAATGCGGAATAAAGATTCCCCTGATCGACGTTGCTGCAATGCCTCTCGGTGCAGGCGCAGGCGCAACAATCCGCACAGTTCCGACTATCAAAGCAAAACTCGGTCTGCCTGTTGGCGGCGGATATCACAACATGGCCTCTGCCTGGGACTGGCTCCGCAAATTCAAGAAGACCCAGCCCGACCCGAAGGCAATCTACATGCCTACAGACATTGGTACCAACCTGGTAGCACAGATTGCAGGTTCTGACTTCCTGCTCTACGGTCCTATTGAGAACGTCAACCAGATTTTCCCGGCTGTTGCAATGGTCGACATCATGCTCGGTGAAACTGCAAAGGAACTCGGCGTCGAAATCGCAGATCTGGCAAACCACCCGGTTACCAAGCTGACGTAAACGGAACGAAAACAAAATTAAAAAGCATTTTAAGACTCGAAAGCAGAGGAAAATTTTCCTTTGCTTTTTTCCCTATTTCTGCTTCATTGCGACTTTTCTGCCAGCTTTTTCTGATTATTTGTTACTTCTCGTTATCATTTTTTCACTTACTTATTCAGAACTCAGAAAATCTTTTCTTGAAAAAGCAGAGGCAAAAAATTGTGGAAAAAATATCTCTGCCTGAGCAAGAACAAAAAAAGAAAAACAGAAAAGGGAAAGTGACATTAAGAAAAATTATCCCTTTCTTTTTAGGAGGTAAGTGCCTGGCTGGCTGGATGATTCAATCTGAATCGGCCAGGCACTATGAAGCCACTCCCAAACTCGCTTTTTTCAGGACTGCTATTACCTCCGAAGATCATCAGTTATTAGAGAATTGTAAGAACCTGGATGAGTTTTTATACTTCCCCCACTACTCAAGCAGAGACTGTACAAATTCACTCCTGAACTACAGTTTTTAAGGTGTCAACCGATGCTATCAAGACAAGATAGACAATCAAAAGTTAGACAAACTGTAAGGAACGGGCAAAATCAATAACGAGATCTTCCAGGTTATGTCAGTCCTATCTCACATACCAAATTTTGTAACCCACATATCGTACACTGTCTTAACATATATATATAAAGAGTTGTGAACCGGTATTATCTGTTTTTGACCAGTTGTCACTTTTTCAATTTGATGCTAAAAGAAAAGCTCAATCTAAATTGGAAAATCAAAGATTAAGAAAAAAATTATGCATCAGAAGAGACAGTAATAATTTAAAGATTAGCAATATTATATAGAATTGTCAAATTAAATGACCTGTCTGATGAATAATATGTAAGGAAAAAATATCAAAAAAATGACACTAAACAGAAAGATTTAATATTCGGTAGCACTTACCTCTATTATAAAATCGGTTTATAAGTAAAGACTTTCAGGGTTTGCTAAATATTTCTTTATAAAAAAAGGAGTTGCCTAAATTTTTGAGCCGGAAGCCATAAAAAGTCCTGCATTTAAGGCCCCAATAATGGATCGTAGCATAAAGGACCAGAAAACCGGATCAAGTTGGGTGGGAATATGCTGATCAGGAAAAATATATCCCTTGATGATAAGTACCTTAAAAAGCTACAGCCTCTTCTGGATGCCAATGATGGGAACCTTAGCGCGGCAGTAAGGGATACCATTGAAGTTGCAGATATAGCTCTTGAGTATCATAAAAGTATTGACGAAGCAATCAGATTTTTAAAAGAAACTCCTGCAAAAGAAGTGTTAAACGATACGATTCAGAATGGAGAAAATACCGTTATAAATAAAACAATGTTGGAGTGGTTGTTCAGATACACTAAAGGCCGGCTAACTGATGAGGAACTTGTCAATGAGCTTATCAACCCATTCGAGATTCAGGATATGAAACAGCTAGAAGAGTACTTGAATCGGGTTTCCAGAACTTACCAGTGGACAATCCGTACCTCTATAAAATGCGAGGATATCCATAACCCTGAATCCGCACTTGTACTTCTTTCCAATGCTACGGTAAATAGCAGAGATTTTTTTGCCCAGCTGATTGCTCACTTCCTGGCCAGATGGAAACAACTTGATGTTGAGCATATTTTCAGGAGATCAAACTCGACCCAGATTTCTTTCAAAAAGAATCCTTCTATGTCTTCTAACGAGATTATGCCCGGAATCCGGAAACATTTCGGATACCTTGATATTGTATGCAAGGAACTCGATGATAATACCGAATTCTGGACTCAGCTAATGTACACTTATAATATTGAAAGGTTCAATCTTGTAACTCTACACCGGAGTCAATTCGAAATTTTTGCAACAGGAGAGGTTCCAAATCCGACAAAAATTCTTGAACGTCTGTGCAAACAGTCAGTATGTGATATGACTCTTCCTGATTTACTTATCCACTTCAGGAGGATGTACCTGGCAACCCAGCTTGTCAAGAATATAGAAGTTTGCCTTGAGCCCGGTAGAGAGTCCGTGACAATCTTCCATGACTTCAAAAATGAGAAATTTATCCACAACCTCGGGGAATATTTTTCGAATATATTCATAGAAAACGGCACGCCTTTTGAGACTTCCTCGTACGCAAGCATGATCGTATTCAGATTTTATCAGGAGCTAAAAACCAGCAGCTCTGACTTATATATGGAAGAACTGGAAGTCCCTGAATATCCTGCAAAAGAATGAAAAATATTCTGAAGGCGCAAAGTCAAAAAATTAAAAAAGAGTGAAAGGTTGAAATTCCACCCTGTAAATCAAAGTTTTTCCTGAACCCTGACTTTGTTTGTATTAATTTAGGAATTTTAACCTGCTTAACCTTTCGTAACCCCAAGAGGAATAACTCTTGCAACCTTACGGGCAATTCCCAGTTCGTGCACGACGTTTACCACCTCACTGCTAGACTTATATACACCTGGAGCTTCTTCTGCAATTACCGAAGGATGTGTTGCTCTTACAGTGATTCCATGGGCTTCAAGGTTTTCTTTTACACTTTGTCCGCGGAATTCTTTCTTTGCATGCGCTCTGCTCATAATTCTGCCAGCTCCATGGCAGGCGCTGCCGAAAGAAATATCCATGGCATCTTTTGAACCACAGAGTATGAAAGAAGGAGTTCCCATGCTTCCCGGAATCAGGACCGGCTGTCCCGAATCCCTGTAATCGGCCGGAACTTCGCGGTGCCCGGGCGGGAATGCTCTTGTTGCCCCTTTTCTGTGAACGTAAACCTCTTTTTTCTTTCCGTCAACATTATGTTCTTCAAGTTTTGCCACATTATGAGCAACATCATACAGGAGGCTCATCCCCATGTCATCGGCATCCCTGCCAAATACCTTTTCAAAAGACTCCCTTGTCCAGTGGGTAATTATTTGCCTGTTTGCCCAGGCATAGTTTGCAGCGCAAAGCATGGCTTTAAAGTAATTCTGTGCTTCTCTTGACTGGGCAGGGGCACAGGCAAGCTGCTTGTCCGGGATCTGAATATCATACTTCTTTACAGCCTGGGAAAGTTCCCTCAGGTGATCCGTGCAGATCTGATGTCCGGCTCCCCTTGACCCGCAGTGAATCATTACCGTGACCTTGCCTTCTTCAAGCCCGAAGTTCGAAGCCGCTTCCTGGTCATAGATCTTATCCACATATTGGACTTCAAGGAAGTGGTTGCCACTCCCGAGAGTACCTAACTGGGGTTTTCCCCTGTTCCTGGCTTTGGCACTTACATGTGAAGTATCGGCTCCTTCCAGATGTCCGTTTGCCTCACAGTGCTCAACATCAGCTTCCACACCATAACCTGCTTCCACAGCCCACTTTGCACCCTCAAGAAAAGCATTGTCCAGTTCCCGGTCAGAAGCCCTGAACCGGCTTTTGGAACCGACGCCTGCGGGCACACTGATAAATAGCTCATCCGTTAACCTCTTTATATCCGGAACTACGTCCTCTTTCTGAAGGTTAGTCCGAATAAGCCTTACACCACAGTTAATATCAAAGCCCACTCCGCCCGGGCTGATGACTCCTTCTTCCGCATCAAAAGCCGCAACACCCCCGATAGCAAAACCGTAGCCAAGGTGGGCATCAGGCATTGCCATGGAATACTTCTGAATGCCAGGAAGAGTGGCCACATTTGCAATTTGATCAATAGTCCCAGGATCAATGCCTCTAAGCAAATTTTCGGATACAAATAAACGGCCCGGAACCCTCATGTTGGGAATGTGCCCTATAGGGATCTCCCAGCTATTTTCGGAAAGTTTCCGAACCATACTTCTTATATTTACCTGCACATTTTCCGCGCTTAATTCCTCAGTACCTGTATCTTCACTTTCTGCCATAATTGACACTCCCTACTCCTTTACTTTTATGAATATAACTCTGAAACTACTAATTTACCTTCCGTTTCCCTGAAGGTTCAGCAAATTGCTCCGGAAACACGATTAAGATACACTGTCTCAAACTGTATTAAAGGTCATGAAGTATTAAAGGCCATGAAGTATTTTGAAATACGCTAAATGATTGAAATGCCGATACGAGATCAGCTCGATATTGATGAAATTCAATCGAAACATGATTGAATACATGATTGAATGAATTTAGGATTAGATAATTCGCTTGAGATTATAATGCAGGATAGAATAATAATTCACGTACATGAAGATATGTATGGCGCAAGAAGATTAAAAGAAGAAAATAAAAAGCCATATAGGATAGGAATTGAGATCTTCTGCTTTTAAATATCCACAACGACCTGAGCTTTCCAGCCGTCAGCAACCTTCCTTATTTCTAACTGGTTATATGTAACAGCCTTGATTTCGGTTTCAAAGGGATGACTTTCAGGATAGAATTTTTCACCTAATGCCCGAGCTGTTATTGAATACTCACCTTTCTCCTCTCTGATTTCTTCAACCCGGAACTTCCTGAAAACAATTTCATCAACTTCAAAGAGGTATAGAAGTTCGGAAAGCCAGTCCACAAGCAGGGATTCCAGATCAGGCGACTTAAGAAAAATCTCTCTTTCCGTCTCTCCCGAAACCTTCTCGGTATCAATCATAACATTGAACATAGCAAGAGCTGCATTTTCAAATACTTCTTCCAAAGCTTTTCCGTAAGCGATGAATTTTATATCTGCAGTGTGTTCCAGGTACTCGTACTTTTTTCGTTGAGACGGCATAGTTCACTATTGGATTTTGTCTTACATTAACTTATCCGCAGCAGAAACCTGTATTAAGGTATGAAAAACTTCCTGGAATTGAACTCAAGATTAAAGGATTCTATTATTCTAGCCTTTTCCAGATATAGAGAATCCTCTGGAATGCAGTTATATGGCTGGTTACAGCAATCAGGATGACAGCCCATCCCAGGATGGAAAATCCTGCAATTGAAGCCGAGTAGATAGAATTTGCAAAAGCTGCAAGAACTACAACTACAAGACGATCAGCCCTACCCATAATTCCTCCGTAGTACCTTCCCAGATTGAGGGCTTGAGCCTGGGTACCGAGATAGCTGGTAAGCAGCACACCTACAATTGCCGCAACCCCGATCTGCCAGTGTACGTAACCTGCAAAAAAGATGCTACATATAATGAAAACATCCGAATAACGGTCGATAACGTGATCCAAAAAATCGCCCCTGGGAGTGGCCCTGTTGGATTTCCGTGCAATTACCCCATCAAGAGCATCAAGAATCGAGTTAAATATTACCAGGATGCCTGCCAGCAGGATGAACTCCTTAGCTGCCGGAGAATAGTAAAAACTGAGCCCTGCAAAAAAGGCGCAGACAAGGGAAGCTATGGAAACTGTATCAGGTGAGACCTCACATCTGATGAAAAAGTCTGCCAGCGGGTCAATAACTTTTGAGGCAAAAGGTCTCAGGGTATTAAACGTCATAGTACTCGAGGGTCTTCCTTTAATTATATATCCGTGATAGAAAGCTGTTCCAAAAAACAGGCAACTTATTTTGCTCTGTATGTCGGGTTGGACCTGCTATTTATATCGTTTCTGTGTTTATCTGTTTTTTATATTTATACTTAAGCCGTAAGTTTGGTTATCCGTATATTCAATAGATAAACTTACTTATTTCCCTTTTTCCGCAACTGCGCGTTCGTACAGATATTTAATTTTGCAAGAATGCTCTATCTGCGTTGTTACGATATAAGCCTCTCCAAGAGTTCTCCCGATTGCAAAAGTTCCATGACTGTACACTACAGCGCCTCGATGCCTCGAAAGGGTATCTGCAAGATTGCCTGCAAGCTCGATACTGCCAATTCCCCCCCCGACGACTGGAATTTCTCCCAGGAAATACTGCCCTTCACTATCTACAGGAAGAATTACCCCGGCAGGACCTGCAATTAAGGATTCCACAACTGAATATTGACAGTGAGCGTGAGTAATTGCAAGAGCAGAGGTCTGCCTGTATATCTCCCTGTGTACGACCGTTTCGGAAGATGCAATTATGTCCAGGGACGAAGTGTCCTGAATATCCACCTCAACAACACTATTCTCCGTGATCTCGTCAAGAGCAGCCCCGGTCCTGGTAATAAGCATCTTATCTCCAACTCTGATACTGATGTTTCCGAAATTGGATTCGACAAGCCCGTGTTCAACAAGCTTGCGCCCATATTTTGCGATTTCCTGCCACATCTTAAAGAGGTATAGAGCAAGAGTGCCATAAGGTTTATGTGCCAAATTCTGTCGAAAGAAGAAAAGAAAGAAAAAAAGATGGAAGTTAAAACGTCTCAGTTGACCTCCGTAAATAAAATTCTGCCATAAAGTTTATCTGTGAGTATTGTATTTAGATAAGTCTGCTGTCAGTTCAAGTATGCCTCGTTGGCTCAGCCCGGTAGAGCGAGTGACTTGTAATCACTAGGTCGCGTGTTCGAATCACGCACGGGGCTTCTCGTTTTTTCAGTTTAAAGCCTACTTTTTTGATTAAAGAAGTGGTAAAGTGGAAGTAGGCATATATAATTTTAGTCTCCAAAAAAGGCTTGAATCGTTAAAGGCTGCACCGATTTCTGACACAAACAAGAAGTTAGTCTTGGATTTTGTGGATCTTGCTTTACAGAAAGATTAGAGCAACATCGTATTTTGAAATATATTTCGTCTCTTAAAGCCATTGCTATGAATCTTCAGCTTGATTTTGATAAAGTTGAAAAAAAGGATCTATTTATTTTCATTTCTGAGCTAGAACGATCAAACAAAAGTCAATGGTTAAAACACAACTATAAAGTGACTTTGAAAAAGTTCTTTAAATGGTACTGCAAAAGAAAGTCCTGAGCTTACGCGATGGATTAAGACCACCGTAAAGAAGAAGGATCAGAAGCTTCCAGAGGATATGTTATCTGAACCAGATATTTTGAATTTAATCGAAAATGCTGAACATTCGAGGGACAAAGCCATCATAGCTCTTCTATGGGACATTGGAGCAAGAATTGGTGAAATTGGTACTCTGAACGTTAGACATGTTTCTTTCGATGAACACGGAGCAATTATAAACGTCAAGGGAAAAACAGGATATAGGCGAGTCAGAGCAGTATGGAGTGTGGAATACCTTAAATCTTGGTTGCAAGTGCACCCGGAGGGATATAATCCAGATGCGCCTTTATGGGTCACCTTAAACAGTAAAGAAAATTTACTAGAACCATTGCAGTACTCTGCAGTAAGAATGAAATTACAAAGAACGGCTAAAAAAGCAGGAATCAACAAGAAAATTCATCCTCACTTGTTTCGGCATTCACGCTGCACCTATATGGCCAACTACTTAACAGAAGCTCAGATGAATGTATACTTTGGATGGACACAGGGGTCAAATATGCCAGGAGTATACGTTCACTTATCAGGGCGTGATGTTGATGACGCTGTTTTGAAAGCAAATGGAATTATCAATAAGGGCAGCACCCCGGGCACAGATATGAAAGAGAATGCTGAAAGCACAAAGCTTGACCTGTCTTCGGTAATAGAGAATAAGGTTGGAAAACTCGTTGAAGCGAAAATTGCAGAGCTACTTGGATCATAATATTTTTTGAGAAGGCATACACAGGGATTAGTTGGTTTTTCAACACAGAGCAGATAAGAAAAATAAAATTTGTAAACCTGTTGGGAAATTCCCAATTTAATTTCTTTTTTGATAGAATAAGGACGCTTATATAGACTATATTCACAAACCGAACAGTACCCGTGTGATGGGATATTCGAGAAAAGTGGATTACATGGCGACAAAAACAATACAAAAGTTTTTAAAGAATTAACCGAAACGTGATACTGAGAGACGATTCTATGGAAAATTGAAAGATTGAATATGCGGATGATATATGCAAAATGAGTTTAATTGTCAGATTGAAACAGATATTATTGAGCTTTTCTTAGATTTATCAAGTATGTTGGGCTCATACAAATCTTTTTAAACCATAGAACAGTCTCTTATTGTGTGGGAAAATTCCACGCAAATTAGAAATCTGAACGGAAATTGCCCGATCTTAAAAGCTGCTTCATCAAACTGAAATAACCCTCGAAATCTAAGAAACTTCATTCTGAAAAACGGCGATTTGGGTTTGAGAACAGATTTGTTTAGCTGAAAGTATCGAATTTTCATTTCAGTTTATCCATCACTTTCACAGTCCGGTATTCGAGAATGTCGACCATTCCAGATAACAATGTTGGACGTGGGAGGAAGTTCGAGACTTGAACGAGTAGTTCAGACTGTCTAATTTTGAAATTTGGACTGCACTAAAAATTTGCTATTGGATATATTATGATTAAATAAACCATCGAGACACGCTTTATTTACACCATCCAGTTTTGAAGTGTGAAGTAAGGCCTGTTTCAGAAAAACGGTGATTATAATGAAAAAAAGTATCAAAAATGTTTTAGCCGGAGATGTCGACTTAGAATCGATTTATGACGATGCAGATAAAAGGAGTTATGGAAGTAAACTTAAAGAATATATTACTAAAGTCTACGGATGTAATTATTCACAGGAAAAAAGGTACACTGAAAAACTTAACGAAAGAATTGATCGCACCGAAGAACGAAATGAAAGACGAAGTAAGAAACGAACTAGACCTTGCAAAATAGATATGAATGAGGATGTAGACAATCTTATTCTGATAGCTGTTGAGTATTATTGGCTTCCTCCTTATATGGCTGACAGAGTTAAGCACATAATGGCCAGAATGTGGAGCTATCCTGACAATTTCCATGACATTAGGTATGAGAACGTCATATTAGGGATACTGATGTATGTTATATACGAAAACCCATGTATGTTATATACGAAAACCCTATAGTAAATTGTGCAGTAGATGAGATAATCGATTTTGGAGACTTCTGTAGCGACATATTTGGAGCTGCACAAGCTGAAAAAAGTATCAGGCAAATATATAGAGCTTATGGGATTGCACACGATTTGTATAAAGAAGTTGAAAGAGAATATGAAGCACATGAATTTGACAGAAGAAGGAAAGCATATAGAAGGAGGAAAGAATATAACAGAAAGAGTAAAGTATATATACTTCCTATCACAGCAGGTTCACCTTCTATTGGTTGTAGGCATAAAAGCATGTATGCCATGTATGCCATGTCCTAATAAATATGAATTGAAGAACATTCTTTGATAAATAATGTAGACAGTACCCGAGCTGTAGTGATGTTAAACAAATCTACAGAAATATTGGAATTTTCTTCAAAATGTTAAGAAATATCTTAGGAACTTCTGTAAGCTCTATGAACCACACGTGTGCTGTTTTAATGAAATAAAGTGTATTTTTACATCAGTATAGAATTAATATGACATTCGTATTTCATACGGCATGCATATTAGACAAACCCTTTAGAAGTGGTTTGACATGCTTTTCCATTGGAAAAAATAACCCAGAAATTCATCTTAACACAACTTCAAAGACATGCCAATCAATTCCCGAATATTATAAGCAGATTAAAATAACTCTCGTGCATAATTCACTCAAAAGCTTCTTCTAAATAACTAGAGATTCCAAGCCTTGCGGTTGTATGTCAGTAACGGAAATGAGTATGCGAAAGGTTGATGTCAGGAATTAATTGGCAAACCACTAACCACGGCGCTCCTCTGAAAATGGCGAGGGAATGGAAAGATTTCTACAGCTGCTTATATGACACACAATCCCTCCAGCATTACATGACATTTTTACACGAATTCTCCATCTTTTTTGTTTTGGCAATGACGGTATGAACAGAATCTTTACATAATTATTCAATATGCTTGCTGCATTACACGCCAGCGCCTGTTTCTACATGCGAATTGCAATAAGCCGCTAAAAACTCTCCAGCTCAAAATCCAACTATTTTTCCCTGATGTCTCAAAGAGAAAGTAGCTGAAGTTTTAAAGTCTTAAAAATTCTCACATCGAATTTTAGCATCATGTTAAAATTTTAGAATATGTATTCGATTGTCGGTCAAATTTTCCAACTAAATGTTAACCAATTAACCTGTGTAGTTTTAAAGAAAGAACTATTTACTTTTTATTGACAAAATAAGAATTTACTTGTGGGACATGTGCACTAATATAAATCTTTTGGCCATAATATCGAACAATAAGATTCAAAGAATAATTATGGTCTCAAAAGGAGTATAAAAGCAGCCATTTTAATGAATTAATTCGAAATATATATAAAGGCTAGACCAAAAGTAGTTTGTGGAGTTCAAATTGACGTTCCACGGCGCATTTGAACTCCACGCGCCCTAAGAGGCATTATTATGTTAGCTTTGCGTATATTTAATGCTTAGCTTGCCTGATCCTGCCTCCTGGGAGATAAACAGGAGTAGGATAAAATGATTAAAAACAAAGTTGGAATTGAAATACTTCTTGTGGCAATGTTGCTGGTTGGTATAGCCCTAGTACCAGTTGTGAGTGCACAGAGTGAAAACGACTATAGTGTAACTGCTGAGGAAGCCTTTAAGCACGCTAATACACACATGATAGATTTCATAGCAGCCGATGCACCAGGTTTTGAAAACTGGACAGGGGCATCTATTGACCCTAAACCAGTTGAGCTTTATGACATAAATGGTCAGAAACTGTTCTATCAATTTTCAGTATATAAAGCAAAAAAATTAATAGGTACAATCGATATTTGTGCCGATAAAACGCTGGGACATTCAATCAACGACATTGCATTTGACCCTAAACCCTATAAAGCTGCTGAAGCCAAGAAGAAGTCTAAAGAAATCGCCAAAAAAAATTATCCAAATGGAAAAATTAAATCAACCATTATGGTTGTATACAGCTATCCAAGTATAGGGGCAATGACCGTAGTAAAAGACAAGACAACAGGAGATGAATATCGGATATTTGTAGATGCATATACCCTTGAAGAGGTACAAGATAAACCTGCAACTGAAACCGAGCTTGGAGTTTGGTCAATGTATGAGATGAAATTGAAGAATGGAGTGGAAGAGAATTTAAAGGAATGGGAGAAAAGCGACCAGCTCACAAAATCTATAGAACAAGCAGCGGCTAATAAGGGAGTTAATATTAATGTAGCAGTCACCGAAGAGAATATGAATAAACTAAGTACTGATGCAGCTATAACAGCTTCAACGAGTAAAAAACTTGGTGTTCCCCTTCGTGGACAAGAAAAAGATATTTACTGTGGTGAAGCAAGTATTCAAATGATTTCTTTGTACTATGGAAAACCAACCCCGACACAAACGTCCATCTATAACTATTTCTTCGGTCCTAGAGATCAACCCTCTGGGCTCAACCCTTCTGAAATGATAGAATGGGCTAAAAATAAGTGGGGAAAAACGGGGTCTCTAGATACTAGTTTGACTAATTCGGAAGTTGTTACAGAGATTGATAAAAATAGACCTTTTTACAGTATGACTACAAATCCAAACCATTATCGAGTTTGTCAAGGATACCTAATTCAAAATGGGTATTTCTATATTTATATTAATGATCCAATGCCTATTGGGTCGACAGGTACACCAAAAATTGAATTAGGCTCCAGTCTAGAGAACAAACGTATATATATCCGCTAAAATTTCTCAGTGAGTTTGATAAACTTTTGGTTTCAGCTGTTGCATATACACTTTATATACGACAGTCAAAAAGTAGGTTTATCAAAATCCTCATTATTTTTTATATATTTGATAAATAAAGATACAAATACTATTTAGACAGTAAAAATTGTTTTTATCCTGAAATTATTTCGTCTTGTAACTCGTTTGTGTTATCTCGAAATTGACTAAAATTAATGAAAGTTTTAGAAAAATATCTTAACTCAAATTTTTTGATAATAGCACTATGAAAGATAAACATTGTTTGGGGATAAAAGATGAAAAATAAAATTATATCAGTAACACCGATTGCCACTTTTTTGATTTTACTCTCATCTGTGACAATATCTAATAAAGCACGCAGAGGACATACCCTCATAAGAGCTTTTGGAATAACAGCACTTGCAATTTTAATACTGGTGGGAGTAGCAGGTGCAGCTCCATTTGCATATGTGACAAGTCTGGGAGTTGACACTGGAACTGTTTTTGTAATTGACACAGCAACTAACAATGTTACAGCCGTGGTACCTGTGGGAGGCTGGCCTGCAGGTGTTGCAGTCAACCCTGCAGGAACAAAGGTATATGTGGCAACCCCAGGATTCAGCACTAAAGTTTCTATAATTGACACAGCGACAAATACGGTTGATGCCGCAGTGGATGTAGGAGGAAGTTATCCTTGGGGAGTTGCAGTCAACCCGAAAGGATCAAGGGTTTATGTGACGAATCGTTACAGTGTGGTTGGTCATGACAGCAACAATATCTCTGTAATTGACACATCCACAAATACTTTAATGGCCCCGGTTAATGTGGGGCTGAGTTCTTCTGAAGTTGCAGTCACATCGGATGGGAAAAAAATTTATGCTACGAACAGTCGCAACAACACTACTTCTGTAATTGATGCAGTTACAAACAAAGTTACAGCCACTGTGCCTGTAGGAGACCATCCTTCTGATGCTGTAATTAGCCCAGATGGAACAAAAGTGTATGTGACTAATACAGGCAGCAACGATGTTTCTGTAATTGATACAGCAACTAACAATGTTACAGCCACTGTGCCTGTAGGGAATGGTCCTGGTGATATTACAGTCAATCCTGATGGAACAAAAGTATATGTGGCAAATTGGCAGGGCAACAATGTTTCTGTGATTAACGCAGCAACAAACACTGTTATAGCTACGGTGCCTGTAGGAATTACCCCTTTAGGAGTTGCAGTCACTCCTGATGGAACAAAAGTATATGTGACAAACGCCGAAAGCGACAATGTCTCTGTAATTGATACAACAACTAACAATGTTATAGCTACGGTGAATGCAGGAAAATATACTATAAACTATCCTACTAAAGTTGCCATTGGGCCTTTTACGTATTCTAATATGGCTGATCAAAGCACAAAGGTAACCTCCAATGCAACTGAAAATATAGGAGTTGAAGAAACCAACAAATCATCATCTGAAGAAAACAATGTGGAACCCAATAATTCAAATAACACTGATTCTGAATTTGATAATAGCAGTAGCTCAAATGAAAATGAATCCAGCAAGAGTAACTCCACTCCAAGCTTCGGATTATTAGGCGGCTTGACCTGTCTTTACGGAGGATGGAAGCTCAAGAAAAAGTAATTCAGGATTTGAATTCACATAAGTTAGAGCTTATAGCTTACTTTCGGCAGGTCGACATTTAATTTTGATAATTTTTGTTGATGGCGCTTTTGAAATAATGCTCCATGATTGTACGTAGTTGTTAGGTTTACATATAGCCAAATATTAATCTCTCGTACTAAAC
>Ga0209639_1000924_pt1 | contig 34530 bp, 20 predicted proteins | sample EPASupsiteHSE605_FD_187268 | JGI IMG/M metagenome (GOLD analysis project Ga0209639, IMG submission 187268) | Bioremediated contaminated groundwater from EPA Superfund site, New Mexico - Sample HSE6-05 (SPAdes) (version 2) | ecosystem: Environmental > Aquatic > Deep subsurface > Groundwater >... | reverse complement strand
TGAGGCAATTTGATGGGACATATTTATCTTGAATTAAGTCAAAAATTGCAATAGATATAATTTCTCCATTTTTCTGGAAAGAATCTGCTTTAGAAACCATTTTTACTCTCTCTTAAACATAATGAGACAGATAATTCGCATCATTATCTAACAGTTCATCTCTACTTGTACCATAGAGATACTGTGATATGACTCACATCATTTCATTCAAATATCCAAAAACATGAACAAGATGTACATTTAAGGCTCAATAACCTATTATATCATCACCATTACCCTGAGAAACAAACAAAACATTAAGATGTATAATGTAACCTTAGTCACTACTCATTATTATCACTCTCTTTATCCAATTTGTTAGTTATCTCTTGGAAAGGCCTGCTCTCATGTTCAACCAAGTTGTTCGAATCACTTCTTGCCATTATTTCGCTACTCTGTTATAATTTATGCTCTTCTTTTTTAATCAACACAATATCTTGTGATTCTTCAATATTGTTAACAAGATGTAACATGTTTTTTGTATTTCATGGTTACTAACCAATTAAATCAATGTACAATGTTTTTTTTAATGCACTTACACATACATCAACATGAAGGCTCGCATTCACATACAAAAATTCCTTAGTACTTCATTGTGTTTATTTCAATCATTGGAGATAGCAGTGGATGAAGAGGTTTGAATGTGTATTCACCACAAAGAGGTCACATTCATATTCACCAAGCTTTATAAAAAGCGTTGTTGCTTTGTTTTACTGTTTTAGTTCGAAACAAGCTGTCTATAACGAGTATAAGGACCGAAAACACATAGTTTGGTGCCGATTGAAGTGCCGTTTCGGTAAATACATGGAGGGGTGAAATGGTTTGATACTCGAATTAAATCTTTAAAAAAACTTCCTCATCACTGTCAACTTCCTGACTACTAATCTTAAAGAGAGAATGATGTAACTCTTTCGAATGTTCAGGGCAATTTTGTTCGGTATGTTTGATTTCGTGGATTCTTCATATCAAGACATTTCTCATTAATATGATTAATTGGAATTAATGAAGATAACAGAAAAACAAGAGGTTCATGAAAACAAATAAGTGAGTGTGATTCATGATTTGTTGTTGTTTTGTAGATTCAATATGGAAACTACAATGATTGATAAGAATGGAATGTGATGAATCAACACTATGGAGTAGTGTGATGGATGGTCCAACTGATAATGAATTGGAATGAATGTAACAATGCTCAAGTTGAATAGGTGTCTTGATGTATATAAGACTAGAACTCACTGTGTTCCCAATAATATTCAAATGATGAACTGAATGACTGCTTCCACTTTCAAGATAGACACCAAATGCTCTTGAGCCTACATTATTAATAACATTAGAATACGAAAAGGTTACATTATTATTTGTAAAAGCATGAAATGCAGCTGTTTCGTGATTGTATCCATAATTTTGCGAGAAATTACAGTGTGAAACAGTTTCATTTTTCGATCTACACAAACATAGAGAGTCATCTCCAAAAGAAGTTGTGTTCCAGCATTTCGATGCTGCTATATCTTTTGAAACCCCATTTATACCATTATTCTTCAAAATAAACTGACCAGAAAACCCTCCGGTTGCAGAATGACAAAGGTGTCCACATAGTTGCCTTAATTCTAGAAACTCAGTATTTCCAACATACACAGCTCCTCCTTGTTTCCCAGAAATACATAATGAAAAATCGCATCGAATAACGCCGATATATGATCCAGTGTCATAATATATTGTGCCACCAGCGTTAGTTGTTGTAAAGCCAGAAAATGAGCAATCACTGACATCATATGAGCCACTGACCAAAATTCTGGTTTGTGAACACACAGAGTCAGCCAAAACACACAGATAAAGCAAAAGCATAAAAATACTAGTTTATAGATTGGTTCAGCCACCGCATTCCTTCTGATAATCCGGTTCCTTCAAGTGCCGAGCAGTCTTGGATATGCCAATTCCTATTTCTTATCGAATGTAGTTCCAATTCGATGGTTATCTCTGCTGACTTCATTGCGGTAATCAAATCTTGCTTGTTTGCAAAAATTAAAACAGGAACTCCAGATAATTTCTCATCTTGCAACAATGCTGCTAGTTCAAGTCCTGTTTCATACATTCTCCTGCGGTCTGAGCTGTCAATAACCCATACTATTCCCTTTGTTTGCTCAAGATAACTTGTCCACTGGCTTCTCAATGAGTTTTGGCCACCAATATCCCAAATAGCAAACGATGTGCCATCAATATCAGCTTGTTTGATATTGTAGCCTCGGGTTGGAGATACAGTATGAATCCCCCCATTTGTGAGCCGATTTAAAATGGAACTTTTTCCAGCATTATCTAATCCCAAAAACCTGTCGTTAAAAATTAAACAAACACTACTTTCTTCTTCTCTTTGCTCCCCCAAGAACCCATTTTGCAAATAAATTTCTGATTAAAAAAATCGTTAAATAAAAACATATTTATAATTTGGCTTGCTCATTGATGAAAAACCCATCTTTGCCAATAGATGTGATTAGATTCAAGTCTCTGTTGATATATATTCCTTTTGATTGAAGTTTCTTTTTAGAAAAAATTGAGATAATATTGAGATAATAAACTTCACAATAATAGTGCTTACCCTTTTTGGTGGAAAAAGCCAAATAATCAAAACCCGAATGAGAGGTCCAGCAGGTCCAGTTATCTATTGGGGAATCAATATCAGTTTTTCGAAGGAAAAATCCGTTTATATTGTAAACTAATAGGAAATGCTCTGCTTTATGCCCATGTTCTTGAATTGCATACACAATAATGAAACCCCATGATGGACTTATAATTACTTTCATTGGGATAAAGTCTGCCAAATCAACCACTCTAATTATATTTCCTGATGGAAGAGATCCAATCAAGAGAGACCCATTAGCTGATCCTCCAACATAAGTTCTAAAAACTGATGATGTATCTAAACATAGAATATTATCAAAATGAGTGTTGATAAACCATCTTCTTTTTGACAAATCAGCTATTTCATATATTGATATAAATGAACTCTTGTTTGATAGAACAATCCAATCATTAGTGACAGAAATGCAACCTACTTCTTCATCACACAATTTAGAAGATATGAATGTTTTTTTCATCCAATCAAAAAGGATAACATTGTTATCACTGGCAAAAAATAACAAAAGAGTATTGTTGGACAATAAAAACCCTTGCATTTCATCTAAAGAAAACTTTGAGATATATGGGATTTTGACTTGATCTTCTATAGATATTGATAAAGAAGGTGGAGTAGTTCCAATAAGAATCCGAGATACTATTAAATCCTTGTTTACAAGTAATACAAAGTCCAGTTGGTCTGAGTTGGATTTCGAGCATATAAAATCGGAAATTTCAATTTTCTGTACATAATTATTAATTTGTGGTATATGATATTTTGATTTTTGTGGATGAGGAGCGGTGAAAAGCTGAGGAGGAATTTGCCCAATCATGGTTAAAAAGGTTTCGATTTGAGCTCTCATTTCATCATGGTTTGAATACTTGTTCCAAACGTCTTCATAAAGTTTATCTGGATATGAATTATTTTCATCTTTTTGTAGATATCCCCATATAAGATCAATCCATTTATTGATTCTCATCGAAACATATTCTGATTCAAGTGCTTTTCTATTTTTATAAATAAAATCAAAATGATTCTCTGCCCAGTCTGGAATAATAACATCATTAATTGGTTTTCCTTCCCTAGATCCTAAATCAAACTGATTCATATTTAGTAAAAACTCAGGCATAAAATAAAACTCAGGCAGAAGTTCCCATATTTCCTTCCCTGTACTTGAAACAAGATTATAAGTTTGAGCAATTGAATGAAAAAGCCTATCGGGAAGATCAAATTTACCCCCTTGAATTTCGATATGATGTGAAGAAAAGGGTTCGAGACGAATCAGTAATAAGCAAATTGATAATTGACTAATTGGGCCTGATGGAAATAAATATCCTGGTTCACCAGTACTCTCTATTAGATCACTTAAACGATCTAAAAATGATGTAAAACGCTGTGAATCCAATGCCCCTAAAGGTTTTGAAAGATCTCTATAGACTGCTGGGGAAGACAAATCTAAAGAAGTGGAATCATAATCAGTAAGTATCCAAGGAAACAGAGGATACTGTGTGAGATCATTAAAAGACCTTCCACTATATATATTCAGTGCCATTATGTATTCAAAATTAGACATTTTCCCTTGGACCCATTCATTAGTGTGAGGCAGTGTTTTGAAAAACTCTAAAAATGGCACATTCTGAATTATTGCAGTTTTTGGACAATAATTAACCAATCTTTTAAACGGTTCTTCATAATTATTGCCCTGAAAACTTATAAATAGTGATAATCCACTATTTGTAAAAACCTCAATACCAGAATATACATGTAACTGTGTCCTTAATAGGACCTCTCTAATATCATTATAATCAGCACTCATTGTGCTACCGCCAATTCTCAATTCAATTGATCGAGATGTAAAAATCAATATGCAATCCTGAACTCCTCTTGGTTGGACTAAATAACATGCATACTTTTTAAATTCTTTATAATTTTCTTCAAGTGTTGAATCAAAAGAGGAAAAACTGATACTATCTGGATTTTCTTTGGAAAAAATCGAACAATAATGAGTATTATCATTAATAATAGAATCTTCTTTTTCTCCTTTATCTCTATACTTGGATGCACTTTTATGATCGTCATATGACCAATTCTTTTTCAATCTAAAGGGGCATTTACACCAACAAGCGGCTCCGTCTCTAATCCAAAAATCAGTTTTGTTCTCTTTAAAAATTGAAAAATCCCACGGCCCTTTATCAATTGATAATCTATACCAGAGTTGTCCCCAATTCTTCTGACAATCTTCACTCAACAATCTGTGTTTATTCTCGAAAAACCGAGTTTTTTCATTATAAAGTGTTAATAATTCAACAAACTCATTGCTTGGATCATCAAATTCAATTTCTTGAAGTAAAACCTCAATGTATTGAATAATTCTATCTATTGAATCTTTCCTTACACCATTAAGACTATTGTCAAACAATTCATTAATGTTGTTAAAACATGTTTCATAATCTATGGATGTGATTTGGTTTCTTCCGATCATTTGTTGCATGATATTGATGAATTTTGCAAACTTTCCATTGTTCAAAAACTCTTTACCAACAATACTCCGCAGATAAAACGATTCGTTACTCTTATGTATATAGTAAAGGATCAATGATGCAATGTCAATAAACCTTTTAGGATAAGACTCGTCAATAAATCTAATAAAAGCATAACAGTGTTGAATATCAAGCCATTCTTTTTTGGCAGATATCCTGAGTCCATATTGATAGGAATTTCGGCATGATACTCGTAAAAAGCGTTGATAAACTGCTTTTGGACATGTTGAATAGTCAGAGAGTCTTTTTGTAAGTAAAGGGGTTGATAAGCGATATGGTGATTCGTCAAATTCTTGAATTAAAAGAGGAGAATGAAAATACTTCGGCCTATGAAAAAAAAAGAAAAAAGCAGTATCAATAAATGAGTATAAGGCTTGAGAATTATTAATAGATTGAGAAGTATACTTAGAAAACAAATAAGATATACATTCATCATATAATGACTGTGAATCGCATAAGCTGGATTTACATACTAAATCAATAATAGAAAAAATTGATCTCCATTCTTCTTCATAACAATCCAAAACAAAGCTCAATATTTTTGATTTGATACTATCAGAAGATATTGATGCTAACAATAGTGGCCAAAAAAACCAAATGGGAGATGATATATAAAGTGGAGACGGCAGAATAGATTGGAACAAATCTCGTGAATAATCTTTAAATTGTTCATTGAAAAACAATACACATGATGAAAATGGCAAAAGCTCCGGAACTTGTTTTTTTGTGTGTGTGATAATCTTTTCAATGAACTTAGATCCAATTTTCAGCTTTGTGATTCGATTAGATAAAATTTCAAGGTTAATCGGAAATGAAGATCTGGGAATAATATTTTCAATATGAACACAAATAATAAAATCGAATAAAAGAGATGATATATCCTCATCATGTCTATCAAATATTTCATAAAACCAAAAGATATGTTTTCTAGAAAAACCTGAAGACCTTAAAATGGTTGGATTTGTCCGCGAAATTAACAAAAGTAATTCTAATAGGTCACATACAATTGATGCATTTTTATTCCACATGCATTGTGCAAATAAACAATTAAGTTCTAAACTAGAAAAAGAAAATGAGCATAACTTTTGTAAGCACTCAATGATTAAAAGCCTTTCTTCTTGTGACATTAAGATATTGTCCCCTTCTACATTATTGAAATATGGAAATGAAAACAATGTGTCAATAAAGCTGGGCTGAATTAGAAAACTTAATATATTGGGCAATAAAACACTATTCCAATGCTGCAAAATCGATAATGTATGGGGAAACCCAGGAGTTATCCACAGTTTAGGATTGAAAACAAGGAGAGAAAACACTTGATATCTCAAACCACTATGACAAAGACAAACAAAAACTGTATATAACTGGTGATAAATTTGGAAATTCAATTTATTTCGCGGAATAGTGTTCAATATGTAAAATAATGATGAGATTGCCTTTGACGATTGGTTGAGGTTTTGATCATCTGCAATAACTAATGTAGAAAAAAATGAATGAATATATATATGGACAAGGTTCTGGCATTCTGTCAAAAAGTAATAGCTGATGAGTGGAAAAACTGGGAGAAAAAGGTCATTTTTTTGATATTTGATAATATTCTGTAGAAATGAACTCATATTATCTAGTTTTTGATGAGGATATCTTAATGATGATGGTCCTGTTTTTATCATACTGTAAATGTCGTATTTGTTGTTTATTCCCGAAAAAACTTTAAAATCATCAATAAAACATTCACTAAAAGTAACATTTTTCACATCAAATGTAACATCATTATCATGAGTAATAGAAAAGGAAACTTCAAGATTTCTATTACTTTCGATGATAATATCAACACTATTGGTTTTTTCAACATAATTAATGAGAATAATACTCCATTGATAGGAAAACAATGGAAATCTGACTGTCATTGGATATTTCACATTTATAACTTCCAAAAATACTTCCATGTTGTCTATATAGAAATGAATATTGAAAAAACTAGCTTGTATTGACATAAATGAGAATTTATATGGAATTTTGATAATATTGATCCAAAATGACATTGAATGTAATGAATCAGGTAGATTTTGAGAAATTGGAAATGATTTCATAGATTTTTCAAGGCTTTCACATTCAAAAAAGTTAAAATTTCTATCTAAAGTCAAATAGTGCATGCAATCAGATATTGTGGAATAATACAGAGGATCATTAATTTCATGTAACGGTGAAAGAAGAGAAAAAAATTCAGATACAATAGATGCTGAAGATGAAAAGCGAGAAATTTGATAAAACAATTGAATAAATTTAAAAAACAAATCATTATATTTGGTCACATTTTTTTGAATATAAGAAACAATGTATTGACCAAGTTGAACTTGATGACATTTCTCGCAATTATGTATAGATTCTTTGGTCAAAATAATTAACTGATCAATTACATTTGAAAATTCAATTTGACCTTCAAAAACGGATAATGCCAACGTGATAGCCACTGGTTGACATATACTATTTTTCGAAATATCATTGCCACAAATCATTAATATTATTTGTGTAAATATTGATTCATTACTAATTCTAAATATTATGTCTTTCATAATACAAACATGATCGGGCGTGATTTTAATACAATCATAATTCTGAGAAAAAAAACTCATACATTTGAACAATACAGTAAGAGATGAAGAACTTAATGAAAAAGAATTCAATATTTCCAATATTTTATAAATAACATCATCAATAATTAACTCAGTGTTACGAATTCTTATATAACTGGTACAAAAATCAATAATATCAATCATCAAATCTATAGAGCGTGGATCATTTTTATACGGCAAAACTAAATCAATACATGATGAAAGAGATATAAAAGTTTGGCCAATTTGCTCTTCTGTAGCTATTTTTAAGAATGACATGGTGGTAAATAAAACGAAAGGCCTCAAGTTTGTTTCAAAGAGAAAAACAAAAAAAGAATTCAGGAAATATGAACTGCTAAATAACAGAGATAGTGTATCTTTGTTCAAAGACATTTCGTAAAGAATACAAAATAATGAGATCCTGGTTTTTTGGATTGTATCAATATTGTTTTCAGAATAAAAATGCAAAAAGCGATATTTCATATGAATATCTCTTATGACACAAATAGATTTTGGGAACTTGAGAATGAAGGAAAAGAATTGCTCTTTGTTTGATTGTATTCTAAATATAAACTCTTCTAAAAGCAAGGGATATTTGCCAATAAATGAAATAAATTCTTCAAATATTTTCTCATTTCCTTGGCTGAGAATAAATTTGATAGATTCATTTCTTAAATTTTCAAACCCAATCAACCTTTTATGATTATTTTTTGCAAGATATTTCGGATCAAAAACAGCACATGAAAAATATAAATCTCTAATTGTAGGTATTGTTTGGAACTTTTCCGAATTCAAAAAAATTGTCCCCATAAATATGTATAAATAAACACCGATATTGTTAAAATTAGAATGTTCAATAATATAATGTAATATATTTGAAAAAAAAATAGATATTTCATCTGCTGATTCAAGAAATCCGATACTCATTGTATAGAAATCAACTATTATTGATAGTTTGCTATCTACCAAAAATTCGGGCCATTTATAATCACATTTCATTTGAAATGATATATCACTGGAAAAAGTTTCATTATCAGGGAAACAAAACTGGTTATTGGAATTATTAATACTTAAAGAAATGATATTTGACTCAGGCAATGGCCATTCAATAAAACATTGTTCTGTATCAAACTTACTCAAAGTTTGTTCAGGGATATTTCGGATAATACTGTTTTTTAATATTAAATCTCCTTTAATCAAAGAAAGAATGGTGTTTAAAATTATAATATTTGTTTCGGGTATATAAAATGTGAGCAATATTGCTAATTCTTGTGATGTTTGTTTCTGAAATAAACCCTTTCTTTCGTTAAATACAACTAATAAATCTTGACAAATATGCACAATACTCATCAAACTCATATTAGACGCTGTTGATAAAACAATAATGTATAATTTATCAATATCATTAGGCAAATTATTACAATGTACTAAAACCTCACGTAACATTGAAGAAATTTCATCATCAAATTGATTTTCTACTACTAAAAACACAACGCAATGAAAAAAAGCTGATATTGCAATATCAGAATAGCTTGTTTGCATCAATCCTCGTAGAGCTTGAAGTATTAAATGATTCTCAAGTACATCAGAGGATAAATCATAATTACAATACCATGATATATATGAAAATAATACAAAAACACATATATAGTCAGTGTATTGCTGCATATCCAAAATTATTTCAATATTCTGAGATATAAATGGAAAATTAAAACCATGTTCCAATAAATAGGAAATAAATTCGTTTTTTTCTAAAAAATTATTCTTTAAATAGTCAATGTCCTTCTTATCAAGAATTGGCAATTTATAAATGCTTAAATTCTCCATATTCTTCGCCATGGGCTTAATGATTTTAAAATTTGTATTAGAAGACAACTCTAAAATTCGGCCAAATGGATTTAAGATTTCCTTAAGACCAAAATCATTCATTGAATTTGGGGTCAATGTAAAAAAAGTGAGGATTTTAATAAGTCTACTTGATTTTTGTGACAAATATCTAATAGCTTCATGAATAAGGTTACAGTAAATGATGGTTACGTTTCTTTGTTGGCATATGTTCATCCAAATTCAAGATTGATGGCTCGAGAAAGAAGAATTTCATCATTTATAGAATTCAGTCGCTCATATAGTGTTGAGATAATGGCAATAAAAACTATAACTAAAAGCAAGATTAATACTGCAATATGAATAATGTTATATGGTTCATGGGGGGAGTTGCTCGTTGTGTTATTAGTATAGTTACCATATTTGCAATATGTACTCACAAGTGGATCCGAAATATTAAGGAATAGCATTGAGTTTGAGAGATTAATAAATGAAATATTGGATCTCGAATGATCAAGATTGGAAATGAAAGAGTTGGAGATCACAAGGTTGGATTGGGTTAAAGTGGCGATTTTCTTGAATTTATTAACAAAGACGGCTTCATCAATAATAACATGAACATAATATAAAGAAAATAGGCAGCCTATTTTGGAAGCATTAAGTTCACTATTATTGACGAATAGTAAAAATTTGCTTTGCAATTCAGTGCATTCAGCAATATCTATTACACTGGTATCACTCACCGCATTGGTATCAAAAATATTCTTTTCAAACAGAACAATTTGCAAATCTCTAAGTTCCACAACAGATCCATCAAGAACTGTTGAAAGAGATACATTATTTCCATTAATATCAAGATTACAACACTGGAAAGTAATCACTGACGAGAGGGGCGATTTGTCGAAAGAACAGTTAAAAACCGAAGACAGTTCATAAGTTGAATGCTTCGTTGATGACGGAACATAAAAATGAGCAAAATTCCCTTTCTTTCTATCAATACAATAAGAGTTCGACGCACAGCAACTTGTAATTTTAAACCTACCCATATTTGTCATAACTTGCATAAATATGCATCCTCCATTTCCGCTCGAAAAACACGAATAAAACCATGTTTGGCTGATATTAAAGTCAAAACTCAAACAGCATATACATATTGCACCCCCTTCACCCATATAAACAGAATTTCTTTGAAATCCACACTGACTTAAAGACACTTTACCGGATTTTAGGTACAAAATGTTCTGTGAAGAATTAAAATCCATGATGTTCACACAATAATTAGCTATTAAGAATAAAATCACATTAACCATTTTGTAAATCTTATCAAATCTGATTTGAAAAGAAACCAGCTCTCAATAGTTGGAACTGTTAATAAAGGTTTCAACTAACCCAAATGGGGTTCTTGCTGCTGGTGCCACTTTCCAGCAAGGAAAATCCCAACGGGTTTTATAAATTTACAAAAATTAACGGTTATTTTCAGTTTTTCAATGTCTCCAAGTCTTTTAAGGGATAACGATGAATCCGAGTTTCAATTAAGTAGCGAAGGGTGTTTTTGGACAACTAGAGTATTCACATTTATATTTGATGCCACAATTTTTGGTTTATTGATCGCTATCGTCTCTCATGCTGGCTCAAATACGTATGGTGAGTTTGTATTGAATCCTGTGAATTCATATAGCTGGGCAGCATTCATAGCCTTCTTTATATATGAATTTTTGCTGATTTTTGATACATGTGTGGCATTTAGAATGCCATTATTGCTGGTTTTTGCAATGTTCCATGGACTGATAATTTATTTCTTGCTCGGTGTAATCAAGTATTCTTCAACAGGGTATGGTGAAAAGATTATTCAGGTGTCTTACCAAAATTGGAGGATTGATATTGAGTACTTAAAGTTTGAAACTGATAATTCATGCTATGGAATTAAAGCTGCTAAAGATAACTGCACAAGATGCTGTGATAATTACTTCGAGTCAGCTTTATATGACAAACTATCATCAGTTCGGACTCTATCGATAATTACATTTTGCTTCTGCATCGCGAATTTCCTTCAAACAACATTACCATCTCTATGTTGCCAACTCATTTGTGGCTGAAGTAAATATTCGATTATAAAACATTTATTGAACCTCAATCTCAATTTCGTGGCCAAAAGGAGATATAGAATCGGAAGCATCACTTGATGCATTCTTTCGTCGAATTACACTTGATGATGGAGTTGTTTCTTTAAATGAATCCAACAAAGAGGAGCAACCAAATTTCTTTCTCCAATAATCACACTGCGAATCTTTAATTTTGTTCGATGCCATTGACAATGAGTAAAAGCCAGTAGTATTGAACATTCTCCTAATGGATGTTGAACACATTTCTTCGGAGAGAGAGTATATTTCTTCTTTCAAACATGGTACTGCAGGCTGATTATAGAATATCGCTTCATTGTGCATTGCTAAAGAAATTGTCAGTATCGCCAACTTAGAAGGACTGTATGAACCAATCCATAAATCAAGAGCTTTTCTTACCATTAGAGAAAAAGAGTTTTGATCCGTGAGTTTTGAAAGAGCTTTGTCTGCGGCTTCTTCTGGGGTTTTGCAGTCTCTTCTAATAGAATTAACAATTTGCCTGAACGAATGAATCCTTGTTAAGCCGCTTGCAGATGGAAACTCAATATCCATATCTTGAAGGATCTCTCTTGGCAAAAGCTTCTGTTGTACAGGCAAGCTGTGAGGATCTGCCTTCCTATTATTTGGATTCACTGCTGAATGGCTTCTAGTTAAATCATGCTTCACAGGAATAGGAATTTTCTTTTCAAATAGCGATATCAATCTATACATCTCATGAATGAAATTCGAAATTGAACATACATCCAATTTATACTCAAGTAAATGAATAATTTGAGATAAAATCGTTGATTGTCCAATTCTAACTGCAATTAATGCCAATGGCTTCCAACATGCATCATAAAAACATGGGAGATAGTTTGTCATTCCCGAAAAATCAAAAGATAAAGAAAAAATAGAAAAATGGTGCAGGTCTATAAGAGAATCATGAATTGGTATAGATGAAGAAATTGGACTGCATATTGTTTGGGAAAAGAACTGAGGAAGCGTGATAATTGTTGGAGGATTATCATTAAGATCAATCATGCACATGAAATGATTAGGCACAAAAACGAATATCAGCGAATTGATGGAATAAAAGCACAAAGGAAAATCAGGAGCTACTCCAGATATGGTAATTGTTTCATTAAACAATTTTGGGTATAATGAAACCTGAAACGACATATCATGCTTAATATCAAAAAATAGTTGTTGTATAACACAAAACACTTGATTAAAATTTCCTATGAATATTCTCTTGCTACCAAAAGAAAAGAAATTGAAATGTTTCTCTGCTCTTGGATCAAGTGAAAGTTCGAAAGGAAGACTTGAGTGTTCATGAACCGATATGGTAATTGGAGGTTTGGAAGTAACTCCTTGAGAATCAAAAGCAAAATGAGACAGTTTTTGCGATTTGTCGTCAATATAAATCACAGATAATTTGGAAATATCATTCATTCTATTTATGGAATATGTTATAGTATTCCTAATATGAATACCTCCTTTTATTTTCTCTATTTCGACTGATTTTGATCCAATACTAATCTTGAGATGAGTAAGTCGAGGTCCAACAACGTGGATCATCTGGTATGATCCATTCTTACATTCAGGCAAAAAATATCCTTGAATGGGCAACTCTGATTTAAATTCGATCGATTTTCTACTGCTGAATATATGATAAACAGAAGAAATAAATGCAAATCCCTTGGGTGAAGGAATTCTCTCTGTTATGTGCATTAGTTCTTTATCATAAGATAAATCAGCATTCACTAAATCACAGTATTTATGAAAAGATATTGCAGTTTTATTTTCTCCATTTCTCGTTACTAGTTGAATTGATGTATGAGATGTGGTGTTAACCATTATTAATGAACAATCATCATGCGTCGATCCAATAAATCGTAACCGAGTTGATCTATCTGCCTTTATCTGAGTTGGAGAAAAGGTTGGAGTAAAACAAAACATAAAATATGATTTTATTTATCGTTGTATTCAAGTTTTTGTGTTAAGTGGCAATGAATTTACCCATAACAACTCCCTATTGAAATCAATTCTTTTGACATAAATCTGACTGTCAAATTAGAGAAAAAATTAATAGGATCATCCCCACTAGCTTTTTATAGAGAAATGTAGGAGAATCGATCCATCTACCAGATTATATTCATTATCTATATAGTTTCTTCTTTCAGATAAAATTTTAAAAACACTCATAATTCAATTCTCTCAACCAAATTTTATGTTATTTGGTTCTAACCATTAGGCTTATTGATGATTTATTAATCAGATATCAAAGAAAATATCGTATGTAGGTGATTCTTTATCTATTTTCATCCATAGAATATTTCCGCTTGTAGAAAAAATTCCTAAAAAAAGAAATTGAATGGCGGTTTTGTTCCTCCTAATTATCCAAGGAAATCGTCTGATCTCTGGAATTGCAAGAACTAAAATGCTATATTTTCTTTCATATGCTTTCTATAATACAAAGCAATATAGGAAAATGGTATATGATGATCGAATAAAAGCATATCTTTTTGATTGTTCTTGGCCCAAACACCAAAAAATTGAGTTTTCATCTATACTAAATGTTGATGTTATGGTTGAGAAAATACAAAAAGGTGTTCCAAAACCAGAAAACCTAGAGAGTGTGTATTGAAAATCAAAAAAGCAAGAAGAAAATATTAGAGTGTGACTTTCATAATTTGCATATTTTTTGTTCCATGTGCTATTAATAAACACACACTCTATTAATGATAAACTTCCAGTAGAACAGCAATTTGTACCAAAAGCACCATTGTTTCTTAAAGAATTATTGACAAAATTAATTCTTGACAGTGAAGATGTTGCTCCGCCAAGATGAAAGCCTATTAATGTCATGAGTTTGTTATGTATAGCATTATTATATGAGCCTATGAGACCATTGGCGGTGTGAACAAAATACCAAACACATCCATTAATTGTATCAGATGGAAAATTCATAAATGAATTGTTATTGTTCCTAATACTAATCGAATTTTTTCCAACAAAATGCGCACCAAGACTTGAAATTCCAATTCCTGTAAGATTCGTCTCCGATGTATAGTTAAAAACATGATTTTGCGTAATACTACTGTACAAAGATGGACACTCTCCAATGCACGATATAAAGCATGATCTGGTGCATATAAAAACATCAACCTCCATATTGACAATCCCCCTTGTAGTTCCTGATGAGCATTCAATAAATGATAAATCTGAAAGTGACAATGTTCCTGTGCTACATTTTACATAAATAGTATTCCCAGAGATCTGGACAATTTTGTAAAAGATGCATTCTTTCAGAATTGTACTCTGTGTTTGAGATAAAGGTTCGGTAATTCTTTGGTATATATAATTAGTTTCTAAAAATAGAGCAGGCTCCATTATTTTAGAGAAACTGCTCTTAAAAATATTTAATGACTGATAATTATGACCCAAAATCACTGAATTAAATGATTTACGAATATTAAAACTATAAAAAACTGTGTTGGAATTTTTAGGCAAGAAAAAAGGTGTATTTTTGGTCATTTTAATTGTTAAAAACGAAAAAACCCTATTCATAAAATGGTGATAAATAAAACAATTAACATGTGATAATTTATAAAATGATTAAATATTGGCTTAAGGGATCATTGTAATCACATTATCCACTATTTTTCTTACTTTTAAGAAATAAGTAAAATAAAGGAAAATGATTATTCATTGAGAATGATTCATTAAAGATTATAATAACTGTGTTAAGTTTCATAAATTCAATCAGATACCTCTTCATTATGCTACAATTTATGGTCATCTTAGTGTTGACGAATATCTAGTAAATTAAAAGGCTGAAATAAATGCTAAAAACTTCAATGGAGAAACACCATTGGGATCAGCAAGTGATATTTAGAAGCAAGATATTGTAAAATTCAAAAAAAAAACTGATGGAGAAGGAGATAGTCGAATCTGAGAAAAAAACAAAACCAAAAAAATTGTTTTTATGTATGTTTGTTGTTTATCCCATATTGATGAGAAAACTATGAGATCAATTGAATAGTACTAATTGTCCTTTTGTTTTTCTAAAAGCTTATTCAGGAAAGGGTCTCTTCTAACTAATGTTTTCTTATCATCTTTGGCAAAGCTGTAGGTCATTGAGTGAATGTAACAATAAAGCCAGACTTTCTTAATAGACACTACCTTAAGATATATTTTGTTATTACACAAAATAACATATCAATTTGAGAATAATAAAGGCATCATGAACATGTTCTCTAATTCCTAAACTCCATGATAAGAATAAACGGTAAAACAACTATCATGTCTGGTTTCAGATATGTTAGAATAATTGTGTTCTCATATTTCATTCTCTGTGTTTCATCAAATGATCTTGTTGGGGAGAGATCAACTGTGTTGAATGGTGTTTGTTTAACCAAGTTAAAATCTGTATTACAATAATGTGAATTGAAGAATGGTAAATGGTAGGTTTTTGTAATGGTTATCGAATTATTGATGCCAGTTGATGACATTCCAGAGTGAGATATCATTGAATTAGAGACTTCAAATGATCCTGATTGAACATGGAAGAGCTTGTTTCGGTTATCTTGAATTATACAATATTTAATCTTTGGGGTTCCAGTATAAACATAAATTACTCCAAAAGATGGGCTGTTATTATGAACAATGTTCGCAGATGACACTGTTCCTGAGTTAGAATAGAATTTAATGCAAATACTATTTGATGCAATGTTATTTGAAAATGTACAGTATGTGCTTGTGAATGTAATTGGTGTATCAAAATAAATTCCAGAGCATTCATAAGCATTGTTCATTGAACTGTTGGTATTGTCAACTTTGTGATTACCTTTATATAAACGTAATGGATAAGACCCTACTGTTGAATGAGAACAACATGATATGGAAAGATATTCCACTTTGTTCATCTGAGATGTTTTTAGATGAGCAAAATGGCACTTTGAGACAGCACAACATCCATTTGCGCATATCATTTTGAGGCATGAGTCAGAGGAATCATAGTATATTGCACCTCCCTCAGAAGAAGAAGCACAATAATAGAACATTGAGTGAGAAATGTTCATTGAAAGGGAACCATCATTAATAAATACCACTCCGCCATTTCCAGAATATTGAGAAGACCTAACAAAGAAACATGAAGCGATATTAATTATAACGCCTTGGTATGATCTTCCTTTAGAAATACTTTCGCTTTTGCATTCAATTTCTGTTGCTCCAGTTATAAAATAATGCTTTTGACTTGAGAAATGAGTATTGAAAACATTATTCATTGTTTTAAAACACACGATATCTTTTATTTCCCCCATTAAATTAGTGAATCCCTTGATATTTCTAAACATATATAAAATGAAACATGGGCAAAGTGTGAAAAGCAAAATTAATAATAGTGAATATACCCGTTTTTTAATCATTTCATTAATCAGTATTGTTCTATTCATTGCCTTCAAATTGTTTGAAATTTTTTCTTGAATATTTTTAACACAAATAAATTGTGGAAAATAATCAGTTGAAGATAAATAAAATGTAAATCAGGACCCATTTCAATGGCAAATTCATTACTCGATATCATAGTTAAATCTCAATGAGATTATCTCATAATCTTTGGAGTGTGATCATTGAGCTCATATATTATAACCAGAATTAACTATTTGGTAATTTGTTGTATGCCAAGTTCTCAATGAATTTCTACAATAAAACGCTGATAATATTTTGATACCAATCATATTCAATATCAGGTGGTCATTATTAAGATATTAGCTGTGAGGATCTGTAAATATAATGATATCATTTTTTCAAAGAAAAGGTCAGTACTGTGTTGTATTTAAAAACCATTTTCAAAGAATATTTGTGAAGCTTATCAAATGATTACCATTTCATTATAATCATGTGCATATACATTTCAAGAACCTTGTTATTATTAATGTTCCCCCGTTTGATGAATGGAATTATAAAGGAATCAATGTCATATAGAAGATTAGAAATTGGATTTATGAGTTGCATAAATCAAACAATAAATTCGGGAAGATCATATGAAAAAATGGATGTGAATATCAATAATTGTTTTTTCATTCGGTTGAGTCATTTTGCTGAAAATGGAGGAGTCATATCAATATCAGGTGGGCATTATTCTGTTAGGGTATCCCGTTCAATATTTTCCAATTGTTCAAGCATTCAAAACGGTGGGGCAATATTCTACAATGATGATTCGAATATTTATCTTTCCAAAGTATGTGCTTTCAAATGTTCTGCTTTTCATGGGCTTTTTTCTTTTCAACAAACAAATAATCAGATTTCATTACAATGGATTTCACTATCTAATTGCGAAAATAGGATAAATGGATATGGAATCACCAAAATAATAGGTGGGTATCAAACAATCGAGAATTCAAATTGTTCAATGAACATTGCTAACTATGTATCAAGTGTTGATATTAAATCTCCGAGTAATCATAATTGTAGATTTAGTACAATATCAAATAACCACGCAATTTCAGGTATTTGCATTACTTTTTCGGATGGATCTGGTAATCATGAACATACAAACATCTTTCATAACAATGGTCCAAATTATGGAGTGGTCTATATCGAAGAAGGGGCAAGAGTCGTGATCCAAGAATCTATTTTCGATTATAATACAAATATTCTATTCTATATCTATTCCGGGTTTCTAAATCTCATGAATTCAGTAATCTCCCATAATGATGAACTCATGAGTGGAAGTGCCACAAACTCAAATAGTACATATTCCAAAGCCCCATCATACTTCTTAACATTCTTTTCTACGTGGAATTGTCTTACAGATATACCAATAACCCCTTTCATAACAATTCAAGAAACAACTCACATCAGTCAGAATCAAACACCAATAAACATGCCTAATCAGACTCTGAACGAAAAAGAACAAAAGAAAATAAATTTCAAATTCTCTAATACCAATATGCATTTTGGGTGTAGTTTTGGCAATTCTCTTCTTCCTATTCTTCTCTCATAACAATCAACCAAATTTACTACTAAACAATTAACTGATTTACTTTACAATCGGTTTGGACCCAATTTTTCCCCTTAAGCAAAATGAGTGTTGACAGTGATGGGATTATCATTCACCAGATACAAATACTTGGGTATACGTCATTTGGAGAGAATGAAAACTTTTATAATCTCACAACGCCCCAATTAATTAGCCTTTTGCGATTTCTCTTTTCCAAGTTTCCAGATAAGGAGCCAATTCCTCCACCATCAAAGAACTCTGCCCAGTTGTATAAATATGCAGCAGGATTAGTTGATATTATTGTAAAATTAGGATATCCAGAATCAATTGGATACGATTCAATTTTGTATCCTCAAGCAGAGAAATCCAGATCAATAGTTTCATATATTCTTGAAAAAATACCAAGAGTTGAATCTGAAGCAGGAAAGCCTGTAACTGTTACATCACCCATGTCTGTTGCAATCAAATCGTGCATGGATGATTTTGCTTTTGCAAAGAAGAGCAGGTCAAGATCTTACATTTCTCAATCAATCAAGCCGATTTCTAAGGCCACAAGCGAAACAATGAGTTCTGATCTGGAAAAACTCTCTGAAGAGCCTAAGAGAGGTTTTCATTCTGTTCCATTGATCATTGGATCAGGAATTTCTTTCAATAAGCAATGTGGATTGTTTTCTTTGGATTCTTTATTAGCATTGAATGACAGAGAAGGAACCTTTAACCAATTTGAAGTTAATCCACAAACGCAGAAATCCAGAAATCTGGCTGTTTTAGCGAATAGAGCATTCCAAGGAGCGGTAGTTAACACCGATGTGCAAGTTATTCCAACAAGAACCAATGTTTTGCCTTCAACAAAAGCCAGATCTAGGATAGCAAATGCTGCTCGTTTTGATTTCCGAACAGAGGATACCAAAATTGGATCATCTGCTGCATCAATTGCTACCACAGCTACCACAGCTCCTGTTATTAGCAAATCGATTGACAAAATTGAAGAAACAGTTCAAAGCATTCCAAAACTAACAATGGAACAAGTACGACAAATTAAAAATGAACAGCAATCTGAAATTAATGAACTCATGAAAATGATTCAACAACTTGAATCACAGATATCTGGAATTGAACAAGGTATAGATTTAACAAAAGAGGAGATCCAGCGTTTGATGGCTTTATTGGCAGCTCTTGAAGCTGAAAATTTGAAACTGGAGGCAGAAGCATTGAAACTCCAGAAAATGGCGGAGATTGCCAAGTCTGACTCATCACAAATCCGTAATTTGCAGTCAGATTTGGTTAATACCACAGCATCATTGCTTGAAATAGCTGATCAATGGGAAAAGCAAAGAATTCAATTGGTTACCAAATACAGGGAGCTCTCATCATCAATAAGGAGAAAGAACGATGATTATCAAATGATGATAACCAAGCTTAATAAGCTTAAACGACAAATTCAGGATGGAGATGAAAAGCTTGCTAATGATCAGCAATCCATTGAGGCTCTCAAACAAGTTATTTCATCCAGAGAAGAGCAAAGGCCAAGGTCCGAGTATATCGAGAATATATTTAAGATCATTAGAACAATTGAGAAACAAGAAGCAGATGTTGAAAATATTCGAGTTGATATTAGGAAGCAAAACAATTCTATGAATCAAACAATTGAAAAGGTCAAGAGGACATGGTCGTTACTTGATGAAACAATTTATTCTGAAGCTAAAAAGAGCAATAACGAATGGCCAAGGAATACATATAAGATTGTTGTAGAATTGCTTATGATTCTTGAGACAATCTCAGAAAATATTGAGACAAGTGGTAAGTTTACCGCTCAAATGATGGAAATTGACTCCAAGATAGTGAGAGTTGAGGCTCAAATAGACAGAAAAGCTCTCGAGAAAATCGAATCCGATCTTTTGGATGTCAAGAGAGAGATTGCAGCAAGGCAATAAAGAAAAACAATCAGATTTTATTTCAACAATGTTTTAATGCTTTCAGCAATAGACTCTGATGGAATCATGTTGAAAGCAAGCCTGGCCCCAAAAGGATTAATCAATTCAAGCTTGGAGATGATCTCTTTCCAATCTTCGAAATCAAGTTGCTCTTTCTTTTCATTTAGATACCATAGTAGGGTAGTGAGAGGAATCTCTGATATCTTATACTTCTCAATTGCTGTGTCGATACAAAAACCCATATGTTTCTGATAATAATTAGAATTCGCTGCTATCTTGTTGTCAGATTTGTACTGCCTTATTAGTTCCGAAAACTGAGCATTAATATACTCAAATAAAGAATCTGCACCCCAGCTTTTGCATATTTCCAATACTTCTGGAACATCGTCAAAATCAATTGTGTATCTATCTCCGCAGCATAAATATATAAAGGCAGAAAAAGATTTTTCAGAATAACCATCATTAACTTCAAAACAATCTCTATCAACAATATAATAGTTCATTATATGGGGAAGCCGGGAACAAAACGTAGAAAAATTCACATAATACTGATTTCCATTATGAATAATCAGGAAATCATCACTATCATACTCATCCATCAGTGTAAAGTTGATGGTACGATTAGTAAAATAACCGTAAACCAGAATATATAAATTTAAGAAATAATTCATAAGTATACATATCATCGATGAGTGAGACACCAGCAACCAATGATTCAGTATCGCAGAATGTCACTACATTAGGTGAAACATATGAAATTCCGAAGTATGATTTTAGTGATCCAAACGGGATTAATGAAAAGAGCGGTGTTATTGCATATGGTTTGCCCAACAAAAAGTTACTCGACACAAATTTTATTGAAGTGGGCGAAGTTAAAGATTTTCCAACAATCCCAAATCCTAACTTGTGTTCATCCTATGAGGATTTTTTGCAAGAATTGAAAAAATGGAAAGCTTCTGTGTCTAATTTTTGCCAAAAGTCTTTTTTACCACAGACTCTTTCTCACACTATTCCTCGTCCAGTCCCTCCAGATATTATTTCAAAATCAGATATGGAAGATTTGGCATTTATGCGGAGAATGAAGAGAAATTTCGATCCAGAAACATCTCCTCCTAATCCAGCAAATCAGATTGCATTTGAAGACATTCTATTCAATGGAACCCCTTTCACTGACCAAGATTTTCTTCCATATCAAGGTTTTAACGAGAAGCCAGTTCCAGTTCGGGCTCATCTATCAAATACATTAACATGGAATGTAAGATTATTGCCAAAACGGCCTCACCCGATTTTTTATTCGTCGTTCGAAGAATATGAGTCTGCTATTTTGAAATGGGCCGACTATGTGTATAAAACAGTGGCATTGCCACCATCTCCAAAACAGATTGGTCAAATGATCAAACAACCTAAAGAAGGAAGTCGGAAACTAATGGATCCGCCAATTCCTGAATATGAGCACCCAATGCCTTCACCAATATGCAATTATGAAGCTAATTCTAGAACTACACGCCACAACCTTAAAAAATTAACAAAATCATACAAGAAATTTTTGATTACCTCAACAACTCCTCAAAAATCATCGAAATCTAATGCATTTAAGACTAAAACATTCACACCGCCTCATTCGCCATCCATAACTGCGGCAGGATTATGCCAACATTATATTGATTATGGGACACCATTTTCAAATGTTTTTACTACAACACCAACTCAATGCCGAAGAATTGAGTTAATGACAATGGATATTGGATTTATGGCTGACCAGGACTTAAATGAACCAAGCTCGGTTTCCGTTAAAATGGATGCTCCACATATGATCTCTCTCGTGAAAAATAACATCATTCAGTTTTTGCTAACTGATTTATCACCCAGACAGTTATTATCACTTCTTTATGAAGAATATGAAAGTGAATCTGTAGGAAAGAAGCTAATTGAATGTCTCCCAATTGAAAAACTTGTAAGACTTTCAATGATTTCTACATCTTTTAGGTTTCTATCTCGGTGTTCAATAATTTGTCAATATTTCCTTGGGTTTAGGCAAACAACAGAGCAAGTATTAAAGTTAGATATGGAGTTTTTGGAGCGATTTGTAAGCTTGATTATATTCACAACTCCATATTCTATTCCGTTAAATGATTTACCTGATGAAGAGATATCAGCAGCAATTGCTGCTTCACCAAAAAGTGATAATCAAATTGATATGCTTGCTAATGATGTCCGTCAAGCTCAATTGCTTCTTGGATTTCAGTCACTTGTTTTTTCATCACCTGAGAGATTTTTACCTTGTCAGAGTTTCCTAAGGATTCTATTACACAAGACCTATAGCAAGATTTCTGAGATGGTAACAAGTGATGTGTATTTCCCACTAATTAAAGAAGGGTTTGTATCTAGAGATCCATTGGCTCATATGTTTTATTTCCGAGTATTTAGGACTTTTATTCAGATTCAATATTCACGTTTGATTCGTGTTTTGGGTATACATGATCTTATACCATTTTTCTATGATTGTATTGGTTCAAGTAACCCACTTGTTCGGAGCCACTCATTATCGTTGTGGCAAATGATGTTACATACTGATTCATCACTGGCATTAAGGATGCAAATTCTCAAGAGCACTTCATCATCCATTGTCAGAAAACTCAGAGATAATTCTTCTGTTTTCCAAGAGTGTCTTTATAATGTTTTCACTCTTTACCGCCGTAACGAATCTGAATTTGATTACAGACCTTTCCCGATATCTCAATATAAGTCATATCTTGAAGCAATGGCACAAGACCTTGCTTCTCCTTTTGTTGTTAAAACCCTTGAGTTATTGTTATCCTTGGCTTCTGATCAACAATCAATATATTCTCAAAATGAAAATGAGCTTAAAGACTTCATGAATAAATTTACACAGAGCTTGCTTCCAACTCTAAAGAGAGGAGGTTTAATCAGATGTATGAAGATCGTGTTTAAGAGTAATCTATTAGAACCCTCAACGGTTAATATTCCTGAAATATGGGATTATCTGTTCTCCGAATTACTATCTAAAAATGCTAAAATCGAAACCAGAATGGAATTATGGAAAACTTTCAGAAATGCGGTGCTTCATCAAAAAGGATTTGTTTCGTTTATTATGACGAATCCTGAACTTTCCAAAAAGCTCGGAGAAGCTTTCTCAAGCTATGATGAAAGCATATCTGCATGTATGATATTGGTACTGCCCGCATTGGCAAAACCAATTCATAACCCTCAATCATTCAGCACAGATGAATCAATCAGAACAAATTTGAAAGAGCTATTTTTGAAACTTTCTGATCCTTCAGTGTTGATTTCCGGGCGCCTTTTAGCTGCATATATGTCATCGAACAATAATAGCCTGATGGCAAGGGTGCATTCGTGCTTGAGTAATTTCCTTAAAATTCTTTTAACATCACACGAAGGATCTCCACTCAAAGAATTTTTGAATGCCCGCCATGTACAGGAATCATTGGGCAAAGTATTCCAAGAATGTGCAATGAAATCTACAAATTAAAACAGTTAATTTTTATTTCTTTCTATCCTTTTTATCATCATCTTTGATCTTTTCCAATAAACTTTCTTCAATGTCTGACGAAGAGTCGGAAAATTCAACAGGTTGAAACGTTAATGGATTAGGACCCTGAATTGAGGCATTACCTGGTGGATTCTGTTTCTTTGGGACATTAAATCCTTCCATAGGTGCTTCTACGGCCGCAATAAGAGCAAAAGATTCTACAGACTCTCCATTAGAGCAACAAGACCCCATTTTTAAAAGTGACATTTATTCATCATTTTTCATTAGTTTCAACAAGAAAGTTGCATGTGCTGCCACAGTACTTGAATGGTTGAACCTCATTGAATCAAGCCAATCGACAAACTCTGCATCTCCTTGGAAATTTCTCATGATAGATTCATATGAATGATGGTTGGTCATCTGAGAAATTGTTGACAATGCCTTTATAGCATCTTCTTCATCATTTTCTTCTAGGATCATTATATTAGATGCCAAAAATATGTATGCGTTTGGATAAGTGTTAATAATTGAATAGTTTTGTTCGCTGGAACTGATATTCAGCATAGTTATGACGAATCTTAGGGATGAATGAATTACACATAAACTGATTCCCCTGATATTCAGCATATCACATGCCATTTGCATGATATCCATTTCTATTAATGTTTCTACCAATGAAGGTAACGCATTCAAGAGATCCCTAAACATGTCTAATGACAAAGATCTGTCTTCATCAATTTGTGATAAGAAAACTTCCTCTGCATAAGCCAGTACATTGTTTTTCAATAAATACTCAGCTCCCTCTGAACTCTTGTTGATAATCACCGAGCACATTCTTAAAATAATATTACCTGCATCCTGATCTGGTTCAGAATCCTTAATCAAGAAAAATGGCTCTATCATGTCATTCTGTATAAAATGCAGAAGGAAATGTGGATTTGATTCCACATAATCTCTAAAAGCATAACAGATTTGACGGATTGTTTCATACTCGCATAACCCCAAAAAACGAATCAGCTCATCAAATATGTCATTTATGATATCTATAAATGAATCATCTAAAAGCTCATACTGCAATACTCCATCCATAATTGTCGCAAGTCCTTCAATGGCTAATTCATCAGGATCGTTTTTCAAACAACTTAAAACAGTTTCGAATATATTTTGGTTAATTATGTGTGGTCTAGCAGCAAAATCATGAGCCAGAATAGAAAAGGCATCAATGTAATATGAATTGTAAAAGTGGTCAACCATAATTGGAATGATATTGCATGATATTAGGAAATTATTTCGCTTTTTGGTTCCAAAAATCCTTCTAAACAAATTATTAATCCATTTTTGAACTTCTTTAACTTCACAATTTAGAGTATCCACTAAATATCTGAGATTTTCATCAGTCAAAACTAGAGATATATCGCTTGCATTCTCCCAAAACCATTTTAATGCATCTATTACATCATTATGTTGATTAGAATAGAGATTCTGTAATTGAAGATTTAACATTTCTCTTTGAGGATAAATCGCTGCCCCTTTATCGCCTCCAATACCAAATTTAGAATGATATTCATTAAAAATCCGTCCCTCATTGTAATCAACAACATTTTTATATTTTCCAGAAATTAAGTTCTCTTCCATCCAATATTATGAGAAACTTATGATAATAGTTATTGCTTAATATTGTAGTTTTTTTGGTTTATAATTTATTTGAAAAAATATCCCAAAAGTATATCCCATTTGCCAATTGGTCAGTGAATGGGACGGAAACATACGAAATCTCAAGGTTCTAAAGTTAATATATACTTGAGTAATAGGTCTAAAGAACAAATATCCTTTGAGAAAATGGTCTATAATGATCCTCCAAGCTTTGAGTATCAACAGCTTGAAAATACTGAATTCCTATATGGACTATTTAGCATTTATCCAAAGATTCGTCCACATTATCTTAATCAAATTGTTAATTTGTGCATGCTATATTTAACTAATGAAGAATTTAAAAATAAATTGCTTGAAAAAGCAATCAATACATGTCCAACTCTTGTTCATCGGTTGTTTAAGCTAAATGCATTCACCAGTGAAGAAATCAAGAAAGCTATTGATATGAGTAATAAGAAATACCTTCATCTCTTTTTTAAAAACCAAATTCCTGAGATTGAGAACATTAATGAGGATTTTGACGATGAAATTTCAATTTGTCATGATGAAATATTTACTGAAGAAGATGAAAGCTATTTGAAGTATCAAGATGATGCTGATCTTATTCAATTAATTGAAAATGGATTCCATCTTTCATCCATTGAATATTTTTTGAAATATGATCATGTAGATCAGGTTAAAGAAGAAAATATTGACGTTTCTAAAGAAAATTATTATTCATGGTGTCCTTTTGAATGGGCAAACAGGCCAAATGGGCTAGATTATCTTTCAGTTTCAGCATATTTTGGTTCTATTAAGTGTTTCAATTATTTCATTTTATCTGGTTGTACAAAGTCATTCATGCCTGTCATAGATATTATTGCTGGGGGATCTAATGAAATATTGAAACATGTATCTTCTCAGTTATCAAAATCAGATGACCATTTAAATGAAGCAGCCAAGTATTGCAGATACCATTTAATAGAACTTCTAATCAAAGAAGGGGCTGATGTGAACAATATTAATGATATGAAAAGATCACCTCTTCAAATTGTATCTAAAAGTGGCCATTTAAGTGTTGTTGAATTATTATTAACCAATGGAGCTGATATTAATTCTGATTATTATGATTTATTCGTTAACACTATGGATGGTCTCCACTTCATTTTGCATCTTTTTATGGACATTTGAACATGGTTGAACTCTTAGTGAAAAATGGGGCACAAGTCAATTGTTCAACTACAGATATTGCTTGCTTACTATTTTTAGCTCTCCACTTGATAATGCGATAATGAAAGGAAATCTTGAAATTGCAAAGCTATTGCTTTCCAGTGGATCAAAAACAGGGCATCAGAGTGGGTTTTCATTGATTCAAGCTTCAAGATATGGTTATTTAGATATTGTCAAGGAATTAATACATCATGGAGATGATCCAAACGCCAAAGATATTGATGATTATACTCCTCTCCACTATGCGGCCAAAAATGGGCATAATAAGGTTGTTAGATTCCTTTTAAAGAACGGTTCAAAAACAAATGCTAAATCCAAATCATTGGTTTTTGTTTTCATAAAGAAACCCCACTTCATTTCGCTGCAGAAGAAGGTCACATCAAAATAGTAAAACATTTAATCAAAAATGGGGCCAAAATGCATAAGACATCCCAAGGATATATCACAGGAACAGCACTTCACTATGCGGCTAAAAAAGGCCATACCAATGTGGTTGAGTATTTATTGAATAATGGGGCAAATCCAAAGACAAAGAATTTAAAAGACGAAACTCCACTCTGCTTGGCCTCCATTAAGAAACATATGGGGATAGTAGAGTTGCTATTAGAAAAAATGGAGAAGCCATCTCTTAAGGAGTTAAACTAAAAACCATTCAACACTTTTATTTCTTTCATTTTCATGAATAGATTTTTAGCTAATTATACATATTTCATTGATAAGAATTTATTTGGCTGTATTCTAAAATGATTCTACTTGGTCAACTTTATAGAGAAGCTAATTTTTTATTAATCTTCTATTATTTATAACGTAGTGAATAGGATTTATGGCATTGATGAAATTTTTGAAGAATTAAATTCATTGTGATCCACTGAAGCCTGAACATAGAATTTTGATTTTGAAGGGAGGGTTGTAATCAACTCCATTTCAAGAGTAAGATACACAAAAAAGGATTATATTGGGTATTTCCATTCTTGATCTTGATAGCATTTTCATCTCGCATACTGGGTTATATGTTCGAGCCTTTGCAGGATCAATTATCTTCCTAAAAGTCATTATTAATGATCCTCCTAAAGATCTCATTGATAGTTTTCTATTAATAAATTAATGGTGCTCTTAGGTCAAAGAAAGTGCTATTGATAACTTCAAGTGCGTTTTTTTTTAAAAATTGGAATTAAAAATTGATATTGAGTTTTCCATAATGGGTGGATCCAAAATTCTCAACGAAGAAATAGTGAATTGCTGATATTGCTTTGAAAATCCTTGAGCGTTGTCATTAGGAACAGATATAAATGCAAGGTGAAAAGTATTGGTTATCTGCAATCAAGCATTGAGTATTGTCTTAAGTATGACGTTCTTGATGATTTATTAAATATTAAATCAAAAAGCTAGATGGAGTCCATTTGAGTGGACTAATAAGCCAGAGTTTCTTTATCTTCTATCTTTTTCTGGATTTTTTGGCTCAATCAAGTGTTTTGAGCATTTGTTAATGAAAGGATTTGGGATCAATTGTTAATCAATTATATTGTATGAATCCAAATCAGCAATCTACTTGATTACACTGTTTGATGTAAACAACACAATGAAAACACTTTTTTTTCTGAAGAGGGTTAGAAGGTTTTCTGATATTTACCAACAGGATTTTTCGATGAACAAAGAGATAATAAAGCAGGTTCATCCATCTCTAAAACTGGCTAATTCTCAAATCGTTTGGTTTGATAATGTTCAGAAGATTAATCGTCATGGAGATTATCAATCACGAATTTTGGTAATTTCTACACCAGCTGTTTTTTTGTTGGTTAAGCGAACCTTTCCTAGTACACTTAAGGTTTCGAGGCAAATTCCATTGTATGATTTGAAATCGATAACACTAACAAATCAATTTCTGGATATACAAGGGAGCAAAGAGCATATGGTCATTTCTCATCAGCGAATCATTGAAATCGCATCGACATTAAGTATGGTTCAGAGTTCTATTTATGGGCTATACCAACTGAACGCGTCAAATCAATTAAAAACAGCTGTTCAAGATGTATTGATACAATTCCAAAGTATTTCTTCACTATGTGACAGATTTATCTCGCACTGCGTAGATTTTAATCTACAGCCAATATTTGACCAAGTGAGTGAAGTTTGCAAAACTCTCACAAGCGACTCATCCCAATATACCTTTACGCCAGATTTTGCTGCTTCGCCATTAAATGCACCACTTATCGAATCTCTCATTCTTGAACCTGAATTTAAGACGCTAATTCTGAAAGATATCAATTTTGGGACATTTTTCCCTCATTTTTCACGTCTTTTGAAAATGTGCAAATCTCTTAATACTTTGTTGTTTATTAATACTTCTTTTGTCGATTTATCTGTTATACCGAGTGATTTCTTCGAAAAAGAAGTAGAATCTCCTCTTAATACAATTGCATTTACCGATTGTTCTTTTAATAATATCAAAATGAAAGATCTTTTTTACAAATTATCTAGGATAAGATCAATGATTACATCATTGAGGCTTGATAATTGTGAAATGATTCCTGAAACGGTTGAAGCAATGTTTTACTCTATTTTTGATTCCCCTGCATTTAAAAATATCAAAAGTTTGTCGCTAAACAAAATGGGGCTCGCCGAAATGATACAACTGTTTACATTTCAATTGCTTAATTGTGATTGGATTCTCAAAACACAATGCTTTAAGTCGTTGAAAGTTAGGAACACTGAGGTAAAAGCAGGATTTTTACTACAATACTTCACAATGTTTCAGACAGGATTATCTGAATTATGTTTATCTGGGTGTAATTTTTGTGATCCAATACCCAAACCTTTTATCAGCACTTTTCAACAAATTGAAGAACTGGATTTAAGTGAATGCAGATTTACAGCAACTTCTTTAATATCCCTTTTTAAATCACTGACCGTATGTCCACCCCAAATCAAATATCTTGACATGCACTCAATTAAGATCAGCGATAGTGATGTGGAGACATTTTACTCATCGATGGACCAGTTCAAAATGAATGGTGTTCAAACTTTTATTTGGGACAACAATCAAGTCAATACATGTTATGTATCAAACTTTTTTGCATTCCTCGGAAACCAAACATCATTACTAGATTTATCAATTTCTAATTGTTTCAATGCAAATAGTGATAGCGCTATTATTTGTTTGAGCAATTACCTTCCTAAAGCTAATCTTCAACGATTTGTGATGAGAGGCGTTGGGATGTTCTCGTTCAAATCACAGTTTAATAGTGTATTGTCATCCTTTTTGTCAAATGCTTTAATTCAAAGTTTAGATGTTTATGGACATCAAATTGCTGATGACGGAATTAAAATTATTTCCGAACTAGCGCATAAAGAATCCATTATAGCCTTGATATATGGTAACACAGGAGTAACATCAGCTGATGTTTTAATCAAGTGCTTGAAAGATATCAAAAATTCTAAAATCGAATTCACACAATGGCCTTCCGATGATGTTAAAAGGGTTATAACAAGAGTTTCTCTTGGGAACCGTGATAAAGTCATGAAAAAAGTATCCAAACTCAAGAAAAAATTTGAAATTAAATACAATATTACCACTGAAACAGACACAAAAGCTTTGCCAGTGAAGTATTTCCGACAAAGAACATTGAGTTTTGCTCATATTAACACAAAATCATCCAACAGCGCTGTTTTTAATAATATTCCCACGCCTTCTGATTATGAAATAGCGTCTAAGAAAGAACCTGAAGTTCGGAATATGTTGATTGAGGCAATTGGATATTCTTCAGTAGAAGCAATGTCGGATCCACTTGTTAGATATATTAGTTTGTTTAATTCTGAAACATCAATAGATAAGTATCTATCTAATTAGATAAATGTTTTAGCTTTCTCATAAATGTTTACTGTAATTAAAAGTAATTGGTATATTGGCTTAGCTGTTAGCCTGGCAATAGGCATTTATATCGGATCTTTATATGAAAAAAATATGTTATCGATTTCAAATAAAAATGGAATCTCTGAAAAGGAAACAAATTTATGCATTATTAGTGAAGGGTTTTCATTTTTCTCTAGAATGACGGCCATATATGGAATATTACCTTATAAAAATATATCCTTATTCAAATTTAACCAAATTTATTATAATACATCACTATTTGCAAATATTAGTGTAATATACCAAAATAATAAGCATTATCCCATTAGATACCAAAGAATATTATATAAAAATTTATTAAATCAGGGTAATATTATGTTTTCAAGTTTAAATTTCCCTATTGCATCATTTTCATGTTCAATGATATTGAAATCTGCAGAGATATGTATGCAATTCTCAGGAAATATGACGATTTTTGATTCACTTTCCATTAAAGAAATAAGTATATCGTCAAGATTCTCATTTGTTCAGACTGTTTTCCAGATTATCATGATGATGACAGCATTATCATGCCTTAATGAGAAAGTAATAACTCGAAGCCTGCTTTTCAATCAGTCTACATTGAAATTCAACTGTTTCTTGTTATTGTTTGTTAATGCATGTTCATTGTCCATTGGTATATTTGGTTCCACAATACAGGACTCTTTTTGTAAGTCATTTGAAAACTCTTTTCTAAGTCTTGTTATTCTTATTGAATCTTTATATCTTCATTTAACATCGATTCCAAGCATCATAACATCAAAAATTTGGATCATTATTGGGTGCATGATGATTTTTGTAGCTTCAACAATATTATTTGTTTTTGACTCGCTCAGTGATGCTTTTAATCCGGCAAATGCTAGAGCCTATGATATATTAATGATTATTCATTCATTAATACAATTATTTGTTTCATATACATTGTTCAGAATGAATTCCAATACTTTTTGTATTCTCTTTCATAATAATCAAATAATTGGGGTAATATGCTCATTATTTAGATTATTTGATCAATTATTCCTTAGGTTTAATCGAAAGAACCCTTTAGCATATGTTTCTTTTGCAAAAATGTATTCAGATATGATAATCCTGTTATCACCAGAAACCCAACGAGTTATTGATTCTAACAGTATTGTTGTTGATGTTGATTTTGATAATGGAGATAATACAGACTGTGATTAATCAATGATATTTTTCTTCATGGAATGGAGTTTTAGTCCAAATTAATCACACCTTAACCATAATTGTTTTTTTATAATAGTGGAACACCATATGATTGGTTTAATATCTACAGCAATTCCATCCAAAAAAATGGGAATTCATTTTACGGCTGATTGAAATATAACAATTATAATTAATGAATTATTAATAATTTTCTCCAATTTTCGATAACAAAAGTCTTTAAGTCACATTGAACTCTGGCATCTCGCACATCACCTATTCCAAAACAGTTGTTATCTCTGGATTAATCAATGGAATTCAACTCCACGGTTCTCTCCTCACATTAATGGAAGTGGATTTGGATCCTTTTCTGACTTATTGTCCTCCTTTTCTCTTGAGGAACTCAACAACATTCGAATTAAATGCTAATTACAACAGTGTTTTCCCTTTATTATTTTTTGCATTTGTATCAGCTTTTTGATTAAATAGATAGATGGCCATTAGAAGCAGCAAAATGAAGAGGGGTCATATTGTTTATAAAACATCACTATTTTTCGCAAAACTTTTTGTCCTTGACATAAATGGAATAGATCCAAACAACCACCTCATACTATCATTGATATCACATTCTCGCTGATCTGGAATCGATTTAAATATAAAAGCTTAAAACATTTTATTGATTCATAAAACCAGAAAAAATAACAAATCAAGATATTCTGGCCTAAAATTCCACTCAAAGGGGCTCCATTAAGCTTTTTGAGGTAAATTAATGATATTTCAAAAAGCATCGATGACATATTGCAACTGTATATGATATTATGTTCAATCAACAAGTGAGAAATCATTGTAATCTCTATTTCCATATTCCAAAAGCTTTCAAAGCCTCTTTTTTCATGCAATAATTGGTTGTTCTGAACACTGGAATGCACTGACAATAATTCATGCCACAGCTATGTAATAATAAGGTCCCCACCCCACATCCCTATGATTATTCTTGAGAATGGTGAAGGCCCAAATCTTCCAAAAAGTGAGTAATTTAATTTATGAAGTAATTGGCAAACCACATTCGATTTGTTAGCTCATTTTGATTCAACCTCAATGATACAAAAAATGCGATTCTCTTCATAAATTTTATTTCAAATTTGAGTGATAATCCATTTTTAACAATGCTCAACTCAATAAGTTATTTTTTTTTCTTATCTGCATATAGTGACTTTTTTGGAATCGAGCCATCTTATGTTGACCAAAATAAACAGTACACAAGGCCAGATGCATCTTCATTTTATATTCATGAGAATAGCTATTTGAATATTCAAGGTGGAGCCATTTCCTTTGCTCCTTATACAGCAAGCGATATTCTATTGGAGTCTTGCATATTTGGCAACTGTACATCTATAGTGAATGGAGGGTGTTTGTATCTCTATAATGTAAAAAATGTAATACTACACAGAATTTGTTGTTATAATTGTTACACTGGCGGCAGTGGAAATTTGGGTTATATTTATTCTATAAACCGTGATGAGATACATTTTGTATCTGCTTCTGGAACATCCCCAGTTACTATGGGAACTGGAGTGTTCTATTTGTATTATTACAATCATGTTTTAAAAAATAACAACATCAGCCAATGCAAAGCATCATGTTCAGCTTTCATTTATTGTGATAGAGTTAAAACATTAAATGCAATTATGAATAATATCTGTGATTGTACATGTTCAGATTCACAAATGTACTATATTGGTGCTTATCCAGATACATCATACTTTAATCATAGCAATTTTATTAATAATAGTGGTACAATATATGGTTTGTTTTATTTCTACTACTATGCTTTTAATTTCATATTTTATGAATCAATTTTCCAGAATAATAAAGGAAATCTTTTTGCTACTGATGGAAACCCAACAGTCACAGTAAATAACTGCTGGATTGTCCATAATGTTCTTCAGTATTCCATAACAAAAGGTCTTAAGATCACATTAAACTCAGGCATCTCATACACCTCGACACATGTCATCAGTCTTCATTCAACATATGAATGCCAAACAATTGAAAATCCATTAGGATTTGAAGTCACTCCACATCGAACATTTCCAAATCCCCCTACAGAGTGTTTTGTAGTCGAATCCAACATTGGTGGCACACATCTTTTGATGACAGTCCTTGCAATCAAATTGACAATCCTTGAACTCTTATTTACATGAAGTAAACTACCATTAATTACCCTCTAAATGGTAAAAAAACATAGAGAATCAAGAAAAACCCCTCAACTCAGGAAAAACCCTTCAACGCCTTAACGGTTTTTTTCTACGGTTTAATGATTTATTCAAAATTGATTATGGAAGATTTTGATATCTGCCCCGAGTATAGAAAGTACAAAGGAATGACTCCTTTACAGGAATTATCAGAGATTTCTGATGAAGATATAGCGAGTAT
>Ga0209639_1000922_pt1 | contig 34642 bp, 32 predicted proteins | sample EPASupsiteHSE605_FD_187268 | JGI IMG/M metagenome (GOLD analysis project Ga0209639, IMG submission 187268) | Bioremediated contaminated groundwater from EPA Superfund site, New Mexico - Sample HSE6-05 (SPAdes) (version 2) | ecosystem: Environmental > Aquatic > Deep subsurface > Groundwater >... | reverse complement strand
CGACGGATGTCCTGGAAAAGAGGATTGCAGCGTTGGAGGGCGGAGCTGCCGCGATTGCAACAGCATCCGGATCGGCCGCTGTCACGTATGCCATCTTAAATATTGCCGGTGCGGGCGATGAGATTGTATCTGCGAATACGTTGTATGGCGGAACGTATAATTTGTTTTCGACGACGCTGGCCAGACTTGGTTTAAAAACCACGTTTGTGAATCCCGATGAGCCGGAAAATTTCCGGGCTGCCATCACGAAAAAAACAAAAGCTATCTATATAGAAGCCCTTGGTAATCCGGGCATCAACATTATCGATATTGAGGCTGTGGCCCAAATCGCGCATGAAAATGGTATCCCGCTGATTATCGATAGCACATTTGCATCGCCTTACCTTCTCAAACCGATCGAATTCGGCGCGGATATTGTTGTGCATTCCGCAACGAAGTTTATTGGCGGACATGGTACGACAATCGGAGGACTGATCATTGATTCCGGAAAATTTGATTGGTCGGCAAGCGGCGAATTTCCGGGGATGACCGAACCTGATCCGAGCTATCATGGCCTAAAATACTTTGAAGCACTTGGACCGTTGGCCTATATTTCCAAAATCCGGCTGCAGCTGATCCGGGATACGGGAGCAACGATCAGCCCGTTTAATTCGTTCCTTTTGCTTCAGGGGCTTGAGACTCTGTCTCTCCGGGTCAGACAGCATGTGGAGAACACCAGGAAAGTCGTTGATTTCCTCCAGAGTCATCCGCGTGTCTCCAGGGTCAATTACCCGGAACTTGAAGGAAACAAATACCATGCGCTAGCCAAAAAATACTTTCCGAAAGGAAGCGGTTCGATTTTTACTTTTGGGATTAAGGGCGGCATCAAAGAAGGCAAAAGGTTTATCAATAACCTGGAGCTGTTCTCTTTACTCGCGAATGTCGCCGATGCTAAATCTCTTGTCATTCATCCGGCCAGCACGACTCATGCCCAGCTGTCTGAGCAAGAACAGCTTGCTTCCGGCGTGACGCCGGATATGATCAGACTGTCCATCGGCATTGAGGATGCTGAAGACATTATTGCCGACCTGAAGCAGGCACTCGATAAAATCTGAGTGAGCCATAAAATGTTATGCAAGTATACGGGACATAATCTAACCGCTCTTCGGCAAATAGCGCCCTCCTGGCGCTAATCGCTGTGCTTCACATCCATGTTACGCTTAGGCGCGGTTAGATTACATCCCGTTTATATTTTTTAAAAGTGATAGATGGTTTCTAGGTCATAAATTGACTTACATAAATGACAGTATAATCAGTCTATGGGCCACAGACTAGTCTAAGTAACAATGTTAGTCAGGCAAAGATGCATATTGATTTGAAACAAGACCGGCTGATTCCAGGCAGAAGTGAATAAAAGTTTCTGCCCAGGGAGACAGGGTTCTTTTTTTATGGTGGGCAAAATAGAACATTCTTTTTTCGGGCAGTTCGGCAAGTTCATAGGCATTGATCTGTCTGCTTTTGACATAATCCAGAGCGGCTATGCCTGAAATGATCGAGATGCCAATCCCTTCCCTGACACTTTCTTTAAGAGCTTCGAGGTTGTCGCAGTAGCCGGCAACCTGCAAGTCGGAAAGCGTAATGCCTGATGTATGCAGCATTTGAACGACATTTGCCTGGGTGCCCGAATCTGACTTCCGAAAAATAAAAGGGTAATCCACCAGTTCAGTAATGGAAATATGATTGTTTAAATGAATGCTGCTGGGTGTGATTAAGACCAGCTTTTCTTGCAAAAAAGGAATAAAAGTCAACTGATCCTCATGGTATTGTTTACCCAGCACACCAATTTCGGCATCCCCGTTCAACAGCTTGGCTGCAACAATTTCCGAACCGCTCTGGTTAAGGACAAATTGAATTCCTTTATACTCCCCTAAGAATTTGGCCAATAAAGTTGGAATTGCATATTTAGCCGGAACGCTGCTGGCAGCAATATGCAGATGACCGTCAATTTTTGCAGTCCAGCCTTTCATTTCCCATAGTGCCCGGTCTTTTACATTGAGTATTTCCCTGGCCCATGGATATAATTTCTCCCCAAAAGGTGTTAAGACAATTTCCTTTCCAAGCCGGTCAAACAGTTTTTGACCAAAGTAGTGCTCCAGATTGCTTATATGCGTACTGACCGTCGACTGGCTTAAAAAAAGACTTTGGGCAGCCTTAGAAAAGCTGTTTTTTTCCGCTACTTGTGTAAAAATCTCCAATTGATGCAATAACATGATATTCACTCCCTGCAGATAGGATAGGCCGTTAGTCTTTGCTTTATCCGTTAGTCCGTTAACGTTAATGATTTCATATTATCGTTATTATCGATAGATAGCAATCCTATTTAAAGATAAAAAGTATTTCAAGAAAGATCTGACGCTTGCTATAATAAAGTAATTTGAAAGCTTGAAGCAGAGAGAATTAATGCTTAATCAATTATTGAAAAGGTATGCTGGAGGCCCGAAATGAAATGGACAGTGGGTATCGACATCGGATCCGTATCAACCAAAGCAGTTCTTTTTAATGGAGAACAGGTTGATTCAAAAATTATTCCGACTGGCTGGAGCCCTTCCCAGGCAGGGCAGGAGGTTCTGGAGCGCCTGCTGAAGCCGCAGGGACTGACTCGTGATGATATTAGTTTGCTTGTCGGTACAGGTTATGGCCGTATTCAACAGGGAATGTTTGATAAAACGTTCAGCGAAATTACCTGCCATGCCCGCGGTGTACATTATCTGCTGCCGGAAGCCTGCGGGTTGATTGATATTGGCGGTCAGGACAGCAAGGTGATCGGTTTTGGCGAAAAGGGCAAAGTTGAAGACTTTGTGCTGAACGACAAATGCGCGGCCGGAACCGGAAGGTTCCTGCAAGTAACCGCCCAAACACTGGGCCTGGAGGTTTCGCAGTTATCCGCTCTCGCCGAAGATGCCGACCCGGCTGACATCAACAGTATGTGCGCAGTATTTGCCGAATCAGAAATCATCGGCTTGCTGGCGCAGGGCATTACTGTCGAAAGTATTGTCGCCGGTTTGTTAAAGTCCATCGCGAAACGCATCAGCGTGATGGCTGGGAAGATCCATTTTCAGGATACCGTTGCTTTTTGCGGCGGGGTAGCTCAGAACCAGGTGCTTAAAGACCTGCTTAGTCAGGAAATAGGGTGCAGGCTGGCTGTGCCACCGAGTCCTCAGGCTGTAGGGGCTTTAGGAGCTGCAATCCTGGGGTATGAATTATAAAAGAGGAGGAACAAGAAAAATGAGAGCTCAAACAATGGCTTACTTCGACCAGCTGATCCCTAGCGGGATGGTCATGGCCAAGGAGGCCAAGGAACAAGGCAGAAATGTAGTAGGGTATTATTGTGTATTTTCCCCGATAGAACTCATCGAGGCAGCAGGGGCAGTGCCAGTAGGGCTTTGTGCGACCAAACAGGAACCGATAGCCGAGGCGGAAAAAGTACTGCCGCGTAATCTCTGTCCGCTGGTCAAATCCAGTTATGGCTTTGCTGTAAGCGGCAAATGTCCCTTTTTTCATTTTGCAGACATTGTCCTGGCCGAAACGACCTGTGACGGCAAGAAAAAGATGTACGAGCTACTGGCGGAGCATAAGCCGATGATCGTGCTGGATATTCCGAACAGCTCCAATCTGGAAGACAGACAGGCCCATTGGGTCAAACAAATTTACCGAGCCAAGGATTATTTTGAAAAGAATTTAGATGTCAAGATCAGCAAAGAGAAGCTCGCTGAGGTCATCAGGGCCTACAACGAGGAAAGAAAGCTTTTAATGGAACTGGTTAGTCTCAATAAACTGCATCCGACTCCAATTTCAGGTACAGACCTGCTGAAAGTGCTGTGGGGAAGAAGCTTCCAGTTCAAACGCGATGAATACACTGCCAAGGTCAAGGAACTGATTGCTGAACTAAAAGAAATGACAGCAAAAGGTGAAGGTGCTTCCACTTCCCAGCCTTCCAGCAAACGGATACTCATCACAGGCTGTCCGACGGGCACCGGACAGGAAAAAGTCATGCAGGTTATTGAAGAAGCAGGTGGAGCGATTGTGCTGCAGGAATCCTGCAGCGGCATTAAAGGTCTGGTTGATCTTGTTTCCGAGGAAATGGATCCGTTCGAAGCCCTGGCTGAAAAATACAGCAAGATCCCGTGCTCCTGCAGTTCGCCGAATACCGGCCGCTTTGAACTGCTGAGCAGACTGGTTCAGGAATACAAAGTGGACGGGGTAGTGGATATCACGCTGCAGGCCTGTCATACGTACAATATTGAGTCTTATTCGATCAAGGAACATTTGAAGAAGAACCACAATATCCCGCTTCTACAGATTGAAACTGACTACAGTGATGCTGACCGCCAGCAAATCAAACTCAGAGTCGATGCCTTTTTGGAAATGTTGTAGAATAGCAAATTCTCTTCGAGTGCTGCTAATTAATGAAACCCACTTTCTCCTGCGAACATGAATCATCGCAGGGGAAAGTGGGTTTGTTTTTGAACCGTCAATTGAAATCTGATACAATTAAAAACAAGGCAATGGCAGGGGGAAAATTGACAAGATTATCCGATATTACCTAAGGTAACAAATAAATAGACTGTGTTTAACAAAATTATTTGGAGCGAATGAAAGAAAGCCAAGCTGAAAGGAGGGAACACGATGGCGAAAAAATCGCTGAAAATAGAAGGCATGACCTGCGCAGCCTGTGCAAAGGCTGTTGAAAGGGCAGTACGGAAACTGCACGGAGTTGAAGAGGCCAGTGTCAACCTGGCTACAGAGAGACTAAGCATCCGTTATGATCCTTCCACACTACGCGTTTCAGATTTCAAAAAGGCGGTTGAAAAAGCCGGATACAGGGCTTTGGAAGAAGACACAAAGATTGATGAAGATAAGGTGAGAAAAGAAAGAGAAAGAATGGTTCTCTGGCAGAAGTTTGTCCTGTCCGCAATCTTTACTGTTCCGCTGCTGATCGTCACGATGGGGCATATGTTTGGTAGCGCGATTGGCTTTCATTTGCCGAAGCTCATTGATCCGATGATGAATCCTTTGAACTTCGCGCTGGTTCAGCTGATTCTCATCCTGCCTGTCATTGTCACAGGCTATAAATTTTTTACAGTTGGCTTTAAAACGTTGTTCAAGGGAAGCCCGAATATGGACTCCCTGATTGCGATCGGCACTTCAGCAGGATTCCTTTATGGGGTGTTTGCAGTTTCCCGGATTATCACAGGAAATGCAGAATACGCCAATCATCTGTACTTTGAAGCGGCGGGGGTAATTCTGACGCTGATTACGTTGGGGAAATACCTGGAATCCGTGACGAAGGGCAAAACCTCGGAAGCAATTAAAAAGTTGATGGGGCTTACACCGAAGACGGCCATCATTATCCGGGATGGAAAAGAAATTGAAATCCCGATCGAAGAGGTTGAGGCCGGTGATATTATCTTTGTGAAACCGGGAGAGAAAATGCCTGTTGACGGTAATGTCGTTGAAGGGACTACTTCCGTGGATGAATCAATGCTTACCGGTGAAAGCATACCGGTGGAAAAGAATCCAGGTGATGCGATCATCGGGGCCAGTATTAATAAAAACGGGATCATCAAATATGTAGCGACCAAAGTCGGAAAGGACACGGTCCTTGCGCAGATCATCAAATTAGTTGAGGAAGCACAGGGTTCCAAAGCGCCGATTGCAAAGCTGGCCGATGTGATCTCTGGTTACTTTGTGCCGGCGGTGATGGGGATTGCTCTTCTTTCAGCTTTAGGCTGGTATTTTATCGGAGGGCAGTCTACAGTTTTCGTGCTGACCATCTTTATCTCCGTACTCGTTATTGCCTGCCCCTGTGCCCTGGGGCTGGCCACACCAACCGCGATCATGGTCGGAACAGGCAAAGGCGCCGAATACGGGGTTTTGATCAAGAGCGGGGTGGCGTTAGAAACTACACATAAAATTAATACCATCGTTTTTGATAAAACCGGTACGATCACGGAAGGGAAACCCAAAGTCACAGACGTTATTACTGCTGATGGGATCAGTCAAAACGATCTTCTGCAGCTTGCCGCCTCAGCCGAAAAAGGATCGGAGCACCCGCTTGGAGAAGCAATTGTTAAGGAAGCTGAGGACAAAGGTCTGACTTTTAAGAAACCTGATACATTTAGAGCAATTCCCGGTCAGGGGATTGAAGTTCAGATCGAAGGCCGGAATGTGCTGCTTGGCAACAAAAAATTGACAGATGAAAGAGAAATAGTCCTTAGCCACTTCGAAGAAGTCTCGCATCAATTGGCCGGAGAAGGTAAGACCCCAATGTATATTGCGATTGACAACACCATTGAGGGGATTATCGCGGTGGCCGATACGATAAAGGAAAACAGTAGCAGAGCGATTGAGGTCCTCCATAAAATGGGTATTGAAGTTGCCATGATTACCGGTGACAACAGAAGAACGGCCGAGGCCATCGCGAAACTTGTTGGGATCGACAGAACGCTGGCTGAAGTCCTGCCTCAGGATAAGGCAAACGAAGTGAAAAAGCTCCAACAGGAAGGCAGGAAGGTCGCCATGGTTGGCGACGGCATCAACGACGCTCCGGCCCTCGCCCAGGCAGATATCGGGATAGCTATCGGTTCAGGCACGGACGTTGCGATGGAATCCGCGGATATTATTCTGATGCGAAGCGACCTGCTCGATGTTCCGGCTGCGATCCAGTTAAGCAAAAATACAATCAGAAATATTAAGCAAAATTTATTTTGGGCATTTGGTTACAATATCCTTGGTATCCCTATTGCGATGGGAATCCTGTATATCTTTGGAGGCCCCCTGCTGAATCCGGCCATTGCCGCCGCTGTCATGAGCTTCAGCTCGGTGTCGGTATTGCTGAATGCACTGAGGCTAAAACGGTTCAGGCCGGTAAGATAACTCAATTAATCTATGAGGAGTGTAAAACATGAAAAAGAAAATTGCAATCGAAGGTATGAGCTGCAGCCACTGTGTCAGTCATGTAAAAGAGGCCTTAAGTGAATTTGAAGGTGTAACAGAGGTCGATGTTAATTTGGAGTCCAAGACGGCCATACTGGAATCATTAAGTGACATCAAAGATGAAGCGATTCAATTAGCGATTGAGGATGCCGGTTACGGAGTCGTAGGAATTGAGGTCTTATAATTATGCAAAATCAGTTTTCCCGTACGGCATTATTGATTGGTCAGGAGGGCCTGTCAAAACTTCAGAGCAGCAAAGTGACTATTTTCGGTTTGGGCGGGGTCGGCTCCTATACGGCCGAAGCCCTGGCCAGAGCTGGTATAGGTTTCTTTAAACTTGTCGATTTTGATGAGATTTGCCTGACAAACATCAACCGGCAGCTTCATGCCCTGCACTCGACGATTGGCAAAGCCAAGGTTGAGGTAATGAAACAAAGGATACTGGATATCAACCCCAACGCAAAAATAGAAACCTTCCAGTTCTTTTATCAAGAGGAAGGAGCTGAAGTTTTCTTTGCCGAGAAGCCGGATTATGTGGTTGATGCAATCGATACGGTAAAAAGCAAAGTAAGTCTGGCCAAAGAATGTCACCGGAGAGGAATTCCGCTCATCTCGTGTATGGGAGCCGGCAACCGTCTGGATGCACTCAGTTTTCGCGTCGCCGATATATCCAAAACAAGCGGCTGCCCTTTAGCCAAAGCAGTACGCAAACTCCTGAAACGGGAAGGTATTACGCAGGGGTTCAAAGTCGTCTTTTCTCCTGAACCTACTTTGAAGCCTTTGGAACAGGAAACGAGCTGCGAGTCCAATTGTATTTGCCCCAGTGGTGATGCCCACTGTTCCCTGAAACGTCAGATCCCCGGTAGTATATCTTACGTTCCGTCGATGGCTGGTCTGCTGATGGCAGGGGAAGTCGTTAAGGACATTATCAAGAAAAATTTTAATCGGGATTAAAATAATCCTATTTTGGGAATGATGATTGAAAATTGTTGGTTTCACGGTGAATATGGAGTCAAAAATGACTTGACGAACAAGAATAAGTAGTTGTATTATACAACTAAGGAGAGGTACCGATGAAAAACAACCGTCAATTGCTTTGTCTGCTTGCTGAAATGACTAAAGCGTCCAGATGCTGCCAGCAGGATGCGATCCTTGGCGGGGGTGTCACGTTTACCCAGTTTTATATTTTGGACCTCGTAGGAAGCTATGGCACAATGCAGCTTTCGGATTTGCACCCATTACTTGGCGTCGAAAAAAGTACCTCGACGAGACTGATTGAACCCCTTGTCCAGCAGGAGTTGATTGTCAAGCAAAGGTCTGAAATTGACTGCAGGGCCATAAATCTGGTCCTGACAGGCAAAGGTCAGAAAATGAAGGCCGATTTATGGAAATGCGTGGATCTCTTTTTAAGAAAACTATCGGCGGAAATCCCGGAAGAAAAACAAGAAGAGGTTTACGAGAACGCATGGATATTTCTCAAAGCGGTGAAAAGAGTTCTTAATCAAGATTGCTTTGAGATGAATATGATGCCTTAGGAAATTTCCGGTGAGAGGAGGTGTACACAAATGTTTACAAAACATTGGATGTTGCGTGAAACCGCTCATTGCAAAGAAGGCTGCATAATTTAGTCTTGGGGAAGACGGTAAACTCCCTGGAAGAGCTCGTTAATCGGGCTCTTTTTTCAGCTTGCTGCGGTTGGCAGTGTTTTTTCAATCTAATCATCTGATCCTATTAAAACCATAGAAATTATGGTATATTAAGCTGAAAAGAATATCATACAGCTTAATAAACATTCAGATATACAAAAAGAGGCTGATCAATGGATTACAAAGATAAACTTGTTCTGCTGAAACAAGAACTCAAGAATATGGATAGGGTAATGATTGCATTTTCCGGAGGGGTGGACAGTACTTTCTTAGTGAAAGTTTCCGGAGACGTTCTTGGTAAAAATGTGATCGCCGTAACGGCTAAATCTGTTGCTTTCCCGGAGAGAGAGCTTCGGGAAGCTGTGCAATTTTGCCAACAGGAAGGGATTAGTCATTTGCTTATTGAATCCGAAGAGCTGGATGATCCTGAATTCGGTAAAAATCCTTTTAATCGCTGTTATCTCTGTAAAAAACAATTGTTCAGTAAAATATTGGGGATCGCGGCTGAATACGACGCAAAATATATCGTGGAAGGATCCAATGCGGATGATTTAAACGATTATCGTCCGGGAAGGAAGGCTTTAGAAGAGCTGGGTATACAGAGCCCGCTGCTCCAGGCGGGGCTGACGAAAGAAGAAATACGCCTTCTCTCCAAAGAATATGGCTTGACAACCTGGGATAAACCCTCATTTGCCTGTTTGTCTTCCAGAATCCCCTATGGTGAAGAGATCAACGAAAAGAAACTAAAGATGATTGATTTGGCAGAACAGTATTTGCACAATTTGGGATTCCGTCAAGTCAGAGTGCGCCACCATGGTGATATTGCCCGGATCGAGGTATCCCCGCAGGAGAATACAAAGATAGTCCAACCGGATTTAGCACAGAATATCTATAAGACATTTGCTGATATTGGATTTACTTATACAACACTTGACTTGAAGGGTTACCGTAGCGGCAGCATGAATGAAAAGATTAACACAAACGGCTAAGACGATCTGCTTATGTAAATTTAAATATTCGGGGGAATCATTATGAGGGAAAATGGTAACACACGAATGAATCAACTTGTTTCGAGTATTGTCTCCAGCTATCAGGAACAACCCAATCCCTACAACCAGTTGTCCTGTCAGCTTCCGAACAGGGATGTTATCATCGAGATTATGCATCTCTTGCGGCAGCTTTTATTCCCGGGGTATTTTGGCAAGCAAAACCTGACTGAAAGCACCTTGGAATATCATATTGGGAACTTGCTGATTGAGATCAACGAAAAACTAAATCAACAGGTGACCCATGCGCTCAGACATCAACATGACAATACGGCATCTTGCGATGATATGGAAATCAGTGAAAGGACAGAAGAAATATGTTCACATTTCTTGAGCAAAATCCCCGAAATAAGGGAATACTTGGCCCTGGATGTACAGGCTGCTTTTGACGGAGACCCGGCTGCTGATGATAAAGCGCTTGTAATCTTTGCATATCCAGGTCTTTTGGCAGTCAGTATTTACCGGCTTGCGCACGAGCTTTACCTGCTCTCTGTTCCGTTGATCCCGAGGATAATGACTGAATTTGCTCATAACGAGACAGGAATTGATATTCATGCAGGGGCCAAAATCGGTAAATGTTTTTTCATTGACCATGGTACGGGCGTCGTTATTGGCGAAACTACTATTATTGGTGATAATGTTAAGATCTATCAGGGTGTAACGCTGGGAGCCCTATCCACCAGAGGCGGGCAAAGCCTTCGCAGCCAAAAGCGCCATCCGACAATTGAAGATAATGTGACTGTCTATTCCGGAGCCTCAATATTTGGCGGGGAAACGATCATCGGAAAAGGTTCAGTTATTGGCAGTAACGTGTTTATTACCCAATCTGTCCCGCCTGGAACCAGGGTAATCATCAAAAATCCGGATCTGATCTTTAAGGGGCAGGAAACGCAAAAAGATAAGATGGAACTGACAAACGAGCTGGACCTGGAGACTTGATGAAAATAGCTAAAGAGGCGCTGGCTGAGTGCAATTTGAAATTCTGAAGAAAGGAAAGAAGGGTTAACTTGAAAATATCAACAAAAGGAAGATATGGTCTTCGAGCGATTCTGGATGTAGCCCTGAATGAGCACGCTGGTCCGGTAACCATTCATAGTATTTCTGAACGTCAGGATTTATCTGAACGCTATTTGGAACAACTGCTCATTACATTGAAACAGAATGGACTGATTAAGAGTATCCGTGGATTCCAAGGAGGATATATTTTAAGCAGAGAGCCCGAAAGTATTACGGTCGGTGATACGATTAGGGCTTTGGAAGGACCGATTTCTCCCGTCGATTGTGTCAATGACAGTAATCCTGGTTCTTGTTCCAGAGCAGAATTGTGTGTGACTAAACTCGTTTGGGACGATTTGAAAAATGCTATGGTTAAGGTGCTGGATTCGTATACATTGGCAGACCTGATGGCTGAATATGAGAAAATGAACAATTCCTTTGATCATTATTGCATTTGATAGAATTAGAGTTACTTAATTGAAAAGCGAGACGCCATTTTGTAAATTGATACGCAGTCTTTGTAACCGACAACTGAATATTTGTAAACGAAACGCAGTTTTTGTATCCAAAATGCCTGTTTAGAAAATGAGACGCGACATTTGTAACCCACATGCAGTTTGATTTATTCGTTTTTCTGGCGTATTATAGTAAAAAAAAGCATGCTAAATGGAGATCGACTCCCTCTCGATTTTTTTGTAATCGGAGAATCCACCCCTTATTTTCACCGATGAGCATGGATTGTTGGCGGCTTAAGTTTATCGTTTTATTTTTTGAGAAGAACTGGTTTTAACAGAATTTCACTGGCGGCAACCGGTGAACATCCAAGTTTCTGTAAGACATCTTCTCCGTGGTAAAAGCTGAACGTTTCGTAAGGGCTACGGTTGTTCAGCTTTTTTCTTTTGTAGGAATTGATGTGATTCATCATTAAAATAATATCTTCCTGTGTTAAGTTATTGAAGCTTGTTCCTTTAGGAAGCGCTCTGCGTATCAGAGCGTGATTAACTTCAATTGCCCCCTTCTGATGAGGGCACCCGGCATCGCAATAATAAATCCGTGTGCGCAGGCTGCTATTGTTTTTCAAAGGTCCATATTCAATAGCCTTGGGATTGGAAAACTCACTTCCATTGTCCGTCAGGACGACAGGGAATAACTTTTGGAACAGCGACCGTCCCAACTTTTGGTCAAGGCCATTGAAGACATCAATAACTGATTGGGAAGTATTTGCGTCCCGCAAAAAAGCAAGCATCATGCTGGTATCCACAAAATGGATCGTTAAAAGACATTTGCCACCTTTCGTGCCAATGACCGAGTCCATCTGCAGGGTAGCCGTATCTGGATTCTTTTCCAGGAAAGACTGGAAATCTTCATAGTTTCGCCCGATCCTACAGCCTTTGTCCACTTTGAATTCCGGTCTTTTATAGCGTTCACGAAACTTCACTTTCCTGGGCAAATCGATATTGCGTACATCGAGAAGACAGGCATCAATGTAGTTATAGATGGTTTTCTCACTGCACATGAGCTTATCCTGATGGGTCACATAAATCTGATGAATGGATTGTCCTTGCCGGACCAGGGGACTGATGATGGCATTGAGCCTGGCAATCTCTTCTTCGCAAACACACAGGCCGCTCCTTGATTCCGATATGGTTTTATGGGCTTTGACATGGGCATGCTCCGCATCATATATACTTTTCAATAAGGAACATTTGCCAATCTGTTCGCAGCCATTGCAGACATAAGGTATGCGAGATCTTGCCGTACAGATTTCCTCAATAAAATCTACACAGTTGTCATTACACTTCGGGCATAGCTTACAATAGATTTTTGACGCCCTTGTACATTCCTTGCCGCAGGTTCCTTTCTTTCGGCAATTGAAACGGTTCCTGCATGCATTGTAAGGAAATCCCGGATGACCGGTGGCAGCTTCAGAGAGATATTTGCGAACTTCTCTGGAAATGGTTGTTGGGTTCTTACCCAGCCTACGGCCGATTTCTTTAAAGGAAAGGCTTTCTTTCAGGAACTTCTGCAGATTCAGTCTTTCTTCATACGTAAAAAATTTAGACATTGTTATTCTCCGTTCCGCCGCCAACGCATTTAAGGATATATGTAATGAAAAAGGTGTGTAAACAAAAAAAAGACTGGTTCGTCACCACTCTATTGTTACATGGGGCTCTGCCCCAAACCCCGGGGGAAATAATGGGATCCAGGTCCCGAGGTCTGAAACTTTTGTATACCAGGATGCAACTGCCTGGCATCAAGGAATTTAGTTCATTATGAAGGTTCGGTTGGAATCGAAAGGGTTGCATTTCAATTTGCAATTAAGGATAGAATTAGAGTTCAGCTTACCGCAATTGCCGGGATGATCCGCAAATTCCGAAAAATAGACTTTCCTGCCCCATGGTTGTTTACGCAGCCATGGGGCTATTTTTTTTGGCGCTCCCGCTTTGACAATCTAAATTGATTTAAATTTGAAATAGTATTGACAAATTCCTGAAATATAACTATGATGTCTTTAAACACTACTAAAACCATAGACATTATAGTATTTAGGAGGAGGTATTGATATGAGTAAAATCTATGAAGAGCTTACCGATTTAATTGGCGGAACTCCATTGGTTAAACTAAAGAAACTTACGACCGGACTAAATGCAGAGATTGTAGCCAAGCTGGAATCCTTTAATCCGGGCGGAAGTGTCAAAGACAGAATTGCGCTGAATATGATCAAAACGGCTGAGGAAAAAGGATTGATCAATACAAATTCGGTGATTATTGAACCAACGAGCGGAAACACCGGAATTGGCCTCGCTTTTGTGACTGCTGCCAGAGGGTACCGGTTGATTCTGACCATGCCGGACACGATGAGTGTTGAAAGGCGCAGCTTGCTTAAAGCCTATGGTGCCGAACTTGTATTAACCCCTGGGGCTGAGGGAATGAAAGGAGCCATCCAAAAGGCGATGGAACTGGCAAAGGAGACGCCGAACTCTTTTATTCCTCAGCAGTTTGAAAATCCGGCCAATCCTGAAATTCACCGTAAAACAACGGCCGAAGAAATTTGGAATGACACAGACGGTGAGGTTGAGATTATCGTAGGCGGCGTTGGTACTGGTGGGACGGTTACTGGGGTTGGTGAAATTCTCAAATCACGGAAACCTAATATAAAGGTGATTGCGGTAGAACCAAATGACTCACCTGTTTTATCAGGAGGCAAGCCTGGGCCGCACAAGATACAGGGAATCGGAGCAGGATTTGTCCCTCAGGTCCTTAATCTGGGGATCGTCGATGAGATTTTTAAAGTTACGAATGAACAGGCTTTTGAAACGGGACGCAGACTGGCAAGGGAGGAAGGACTCTTAGTTGGGATCTCCTCCGGTGCCGCAGCCTATGCAGCCCTGGAAGTGGCTAAACGTCCGGAAAACGAAGGAAAACGGATTGTAGTTGTTCTTCCCGATACCGGAGAACGTTATCTGAGTACGCCGCTATTCCAGGAGGGTTAAGATTATAAGCAAGCGTAGATAAAAATAATATTATTAATGATCTTGCAGAACGTACACCAATGAAAACTAAGCATAACTTCGGAGGCTATAATGAGCGAAACAGAAAAAGGGACATGGAAACTGAAAACAGGATTGGCAGAAATGTTGAAAGGCGGAGTTATCATGGATGTGACGACTCCGGATCAGGCAAAAATTGCAGAAGAAGCTGGGGCTTGCGCAGTTATGGCCTTGGAACGTGTTCCGGCAGATATACGGGCTGCCGGCGGGGTAGCCAGAATGGCTGACCCAACAATCATTTTAAAGATCATGGATGCGGTTACGATTCCGGTCATGGCCAAGGCAAGGATTGGACATTTTGTCGAAGCACAGGTTTTAGAAAGTCTGGGCGCTGACTATATTGATGAAAGTGAAGTCCTTACCCCGGCTGATGACCTGTATCACATTGATAAACACGCCTTTGCGGTACCCTTCGTTTGCGGAGCCCGCAATCTGGGAGAGGCCTTGCGTCGGATCGGAGAAGGTGCAGCGATGATCAGGACCAAAGGAGAACCCGGAACGGGGAATATCGTGGAAGCAGTAAGGCATATGCGGACGGTACAGAGTGAAATCAGAAGATTGAAGACAATGCCGAAAGAAGAGCTGATGACTGCCGCCAAAGAAATGGGAGCACCTTATAATCTGGTATTGTCTGTCGCCGAAAACGGGAAGCTGCCGGTCGTGAATTTTGCGGCTGGCGGAATCGCAACTCCGGCGGACGCCGCCTTAATGATGCAATTGGGTGTAGATGGGATCTTTGTAGGATCGGGAATCTTCAAGTCTTCAAATCCGAGGAATCGCGCCAAGGCTATTGTCCTGGCCACGACGCACCATAACGAACCCGAGGCCTTAGCTGAAATATCCCGAAATCTAGGGGAAGCAATGCCGGGATTGGAGATCTCCACAATCAGCGTCAGCGAACGAATGCAGGAACGCGGCTGGTAACAGAGATCCCAAAACATAAAACTTAAAGATCAGTTGAATATTCAAAGAAATAAAATACGAATATATAATGAGGAGATGTTTAATATGAGCAAAGAAAATTGGAAATTTGATACCCTGCAGGTCCATGCAGGCCAGGTTCCGGATCCGACTACCGGATCCAGAGCCGTCCCGATTTATCAGACTACATCCTATGTGTTCAGGGATGCTAAGCATGGAGCCGATTTGTTTTCCTTGGCAGAACCCGGCAATATCTACACTCGGATCATGAATCCAACATCGGATGTCCTCGAACAGAGAATCGCTGCGCTGGAAGGCGGCGTCGGGGCGCTTGCTGTAGGATCGGGTTCTGCAGCCATTACTTACGCCATTCTGAATATCGCCGGGGCCGGAGATGAGATTGTCTCTGCCAGCACACTGTATGGAGGGACACATAATCTTTTTGCGATTACGCTTCCGAAGCTGGGGATCAAGACCCATTTTGTCAATCCGGATGATCCCGCGAATTTTAAGAAAGCCATCACGGAGAAGACCAAAGCCATTTATATTGAATCGATAGGCAATCCAGGGATCAATATCATCGATATTGAAGCAGTTGCCAAAGTAGCCCATGATAACGGAATACCGCTTATTATCGACAATACATTTGCAACGCCATATCTTCTGAAACCTATCGAATACGGTGCAGATATTGTGGTCCATTCAGCAACCAAGTTTATTGGGGGGCATGGCACATCCATCGGCGGGCTGATCATTGACGGCGGAAAATTTGACTGGGCAGCCAGCGGCAAGTTCCCTGGATTTACAGAACCGGATCCGAGTTACAACGGATTGATTTATGCAACATTGGGTGCACCGGCTTTTATTCTAAAAGCCAGAGTGCAGCTCTTGCGAGATACCGGCGCAGCACTGAGCCCGTTTAATTCTTTCCTGTTTATCCAGGGTCTTGAAACTTTGTCTTTGCGTGTTAAACAGCACGTGACCAACACCTGGAAAGTTGTTGATTATTTGAAAAACCACCTCAAGGTTTCATGGGTGAATTACCCGGGATTGAAAGACAATAAATATTTTGATTTATCGTTAAAATATTTTCCGCAAGGCCCTGGCTCTATATTTACATTTGGCATTAAAGGCGGCGCGGAAGCGGGAGTAAAATTGATCAACAATCTTGAGCTGTTCTCGCTGCTTGCCAATGTTGCAGATGCCAAGTCCCTTGTTATACATCCTGCTAGTACCACGCATGCCCAGCTTTCCGAGGAAGAACAGCGGGCTGCCGGGGTAACACCCGATATGATCCGGTTGTCGATTGGAATTGAAGATGCCGATGATATCATTGCTGATCTGGAACAGGCTTTTGCCAAACTATAACGAATAACTTATGGGCAATAAGAATTGTGTCGGGCAAATGTTTGGCAAAAGCCAAGCATTTGCCTTCTTCCATTGGGATTAAATGAGTCTATTTGGAATATATCGGACTTTAAGATGGCAGGATAACAAAATATTTGTTTGCAATTCATTTCAACTGAACCAATGATCAAGCAACGGGAGAATGGATATGAAAAAAACCGTAGTGGTTGCCATGAGCGGCGGCGTCGACAGTTCAGTTGCCGCTCTGTTGTTAAAAAGAGAAGGATACCGGGTTATCGGTATCACCATGCAGATCTGGCCGCAGTCGGAGGACAAAGCCAAAGCGTGCTGCAGCCTCGAGGCAGTCAATGATGCCCGCAGAGTGGCCTGGAAGCTTAAAATTCCATATTACGTGATGAATTTCAGGAAGGAGTTTGAAGACAAGGTTATTGATAACTTCTGCAGTGAATATCTTCGAGGAAGAACGCCTAATCCATGTATCGAATGCAACAAGCATCTAAAATTTGATTCTTTGCTGCAGAAAGCCCGTGGTTTGGGGGCGGATTATATTGCAACTGGGCACTATGTCAGGAAGGAGTATGATGACAAAACACAGCAGTGGGTGCTGAAAGCAGGGATTGATGAGACGAAAGACCAGAGTTACGCACTCTATCATCTGACTCAGGATCAGCTTGCCCATACTTTTTTTCCCCTGGGTGAATATCGCAAAGCGGATGTCAGGCAGATTGCTGAAGGGGAAGGACTGGCTGTCGCCAAAAAAGCAGAGAGCCAGGATATTTGTTTTGTCGAGGGAACAGCAGGTGATTTTATTGAAGGATACCGTCAATTGAAGGATGTCCAGGGGGTTATCGTTGATTCTCGGGGGATGATTCTCGGCAGACATAAGGGAATATACCGCTATACAGTCGGGCAGCATAAGGGACTCGGACTGGCGCTCGGTTTTCCTGTTTATGTTACTTCAATTGATGCTGAAACCAATACGATCAGGGTCGGATCAAAGGACGAGCTTTTCAGCTCAGGCCTGCATGTTGAGAATGTGCATTATATTTCCGGTGTGTTTCCAGAACAGATTCAAAACATCCTGGTGAAGATCAGATACAATGCGCCAAAAGTATCCGCGGTGGTCAATTCTCTGGAAAATGGGACAGCCGTAGTGATCTTTGGAGAAAAACAGCGTGCGGTGACTCCCGGACAGGCGGTCGTATTTTACGACGGAGAAAGCGTCTTAGGAGGAGGTACAATCCGAGAAACTATTAAATGCTAAAGTTTTGCCCTAATGGAAGAAGTACACGAGATTCATAAGTAGCTATAAAATCAAATGGGGTAACAAAAATATATAAAATTTGAAGCTTGTTAAAACTAATTTATAAAAACTATTGAAATATCTCGAAATATTAGATATAATTTCAGTTGCGAAAAGAGGCAGTAGAGCCTTTTCAGCAAAGAATTTTTTGACCGTTCTCTGCAGAAGCTATAGAGGACCAAGGCCATACGGACAGCCGGGTCAAAAGCCGAAGTTGGCAACTTTGTTGCCTTATTGATTGAGCCGGGGCGGCTCGAAACGTTATGAGTTGGCTAATTCATAGCCGTGTGCAAATCCGCTGCACATCACACTTGTGAAACGATCAATAAGAGTAGTAAAAGTAATTCCTTGCTATATAGACTCTGAAACCTCGAAAGCTGAATAAATAACTCTAAATGGAAAGGGCCTTCGCCCTTGACGTAAATAGAGCCAAATAAACAAGTTTTTCATGATCGTCGCGCTTAGGTGTGGTGTACTGCCCTGTTTTGCAGTGCCGCCTCCTTAAGTGTTTTTTATTTGTCAAAATGTCTGCGAAGTCTTATGTTTCATGATCAGTAGAGGGATGAAAGTCAGGAACTTACAGCAAAAATTATTTCAGCGATTGGAGGAAAATGATTATGGGAAAAGTACTCGTTATCGGCTGCGGCGGCGTCGCTGGTGTGGCAATTCACAAGATCTGTCAGAATTCAGAGGTATTCGGAGAATTGTGTATTGCCAGCCGTACGAAATTGAAATGTGATGCTTTAGCGGAAAAACTGGGCGGAGGTAAAACCAAAATCACAACGGCCCAGGTAGATGCTGACAACGTGGAAGAACTGATCGCGCTGATCAACAAAGAAAAGCCTGATGTTGTGCTGAATCTGGCATTACCGTATCAGGACCTGCATATTATGGATGCCTGTCTGGCCACAAAGACCAGTTATGTAGATACCGCCAATTATGAGCCTGAGGAGACTGCCCACTTTGAATATAAATGGCAGTGGGCCTATCGGGAGAAATTTAAAGAAGCAGGGATAACCGCCTTGCTCGGTTCGGGTTTTGATCCGGGGGTTACCGGGGTATTCAGTGCCTACGCCCTGAAGCACCACTTCGATGAGATTCATGAGATTGACATTCTCGATTGCAATGGCGGCGACCACGGTTATCCGTTTGCGACGAACTTTAACCCTGAGATTAATATCCGCGAAGTCACGGCCAAAGGCAGTTATTGGGAAAATGGCCACTGGGTGGAGACTGAGCCGATGGAGATCAAAAGGGAGTATAATTTCAAGGGTGTTGGTATCAAGGATATGTACCTGCTGCACCACGAGGAATTGGAAAGCCTGGCGCTGAATATTAAAGGCATCAAACGCATTCGTTTCTTTATGACTTTCGGACAAAGCTACCTGACACATCTGAAATGTCTTGAGAACGTCGGCATGACGAGCATTGAACCTATTAATTATAATGGAATGGAAATCATCCCTTTGCAGTTCTTAAAAGCTGTCCTGCCGGATCCGGCTTCCCTTGGTCCACGTACCAAGGGTAAAACCAATATCGGCTGCATTTTTAAGGGAATCAAAGACGGCAAGGAAAAAACCTACTATCTGTATAACATCTGCGATCATGAGGAGTGCTATCGCGAAGTAGGAAGCCAAGCCATCAGCTATACCACCGGCGTGCCGGCGATGATCGGGGCAATGCTGGTCATGAACGGTACCTGGGCGAAACCTGGTGTTTATAATATGGAAGATTTTGACCCTGATCCGTTTATGGAAGCACTCAATAAGTGGGGTCTGCCCTGGGAAGAGGACTTCAATCCGGTGCTGGTACCCTGATGGGAGATGTAATAATGGACCTGTACGCAAGAGAACAGAATACTGAGGAACAGAAGGCTGTAGAAACAGAAAATGCAGAAAACTGGTTTGACTGTGTTCTGACTCCGAGCTATGTGGTTAATGAAAATCTGTTAATCTCAAATTTAAAAATTTTACAAGACATTCAGGAACAGAGCGGAGCAAAAATTCTGCTCGCCCAGAAGGCATTTTCAATGTTCCGGGTATACCCTTTGATTGCGCAATATTTGTGCGGAACAACAGCCAGCGGTTTGTACGAGGCGAAGCTTGGCCGCGAAAAATTTGGCAAAGAAGTGCATATTTTCAGCCCGGCTTACCGGGAGGACGAATTCGATGAGATCTTGACTGTATCTGATCATATCATATTCAATAGCTTTTCTCAGTGGGATAAGTTTGGTAAGCTGGCGCTTGCCGTAGGGGCAGAATGCGGCCTGCGGATCAACCCGGAATGTTCCACCCAGGAAGGTCATGGCATGTATGATCCCTGTGGACCCTATTCCAGACTCGGTGTGACCAGGGCAAACTTTAAGCAGGATCGGCTCAAAGGCCTTTCGGGACTGCATCTGCATACGCTGTGCGAACAAAATGCCGATGCGCTGGTGACAACGGTCGAAGCCTTTGAGGAGTCGTTCGGTCAGTTCTTGCCTGGGATGAAATGGCTGAACCTTGGTGGGGGGCACCACATTACACGTGAAGATTACGATCGTGAGCTTCTGATTCGGACCATCAAGCGTCTGAGGGAAACCTATGGTATTACTGTGTACCTGGAACCTGGCGAAGCGATCGCGTTGAATGCTGGTTTTCTGGTCTCATCCGTGCTGGATACGCTGCATAACGGTATGAACATTGCTATCCTGGATGCCTCAGCTGCCTGTCATATGCCGGATGTACTGGAAGTTCCGTACCGTCCCCGGATAATTGGCTCAGGGCAGCCCGGAGAAAAGGAAACTACGTACCGTCTTGGGGGGCCAACCTGCCTGGCCGGCGATATCATCGGGGATTATTCGTTTGATCGGGCCTTAAATCCCGGAGACCGCCTTGTCTTCTGTGATATGGCGATTTACTCCATGGTCAAAAACAATACATTCAATGGGATACGGCTGCCGGATATTGTCCTAAACAAGGCTGACGGTACCATTGAGACTGTCCGCAGCTTCGGCTATGAGGACTTCAAAAATCGCCTGTCTTAAAGCAAGCCAGTTAAAAATGTGGTATGATCATAAAAGATAAATTATACTGTTTTATTGGAGCATGCATTTGACCAAATACTTTTGACACTTGAGGAGGAAAGCGAATGCCGATCAAAATTCCGGACGATTTACCGGCAAAAGAAATCCTGGAGAATGAAAATATATTTATTATGGGCGAAAACCGGGCACAGCATCAGGATATTCGTCCTTTAAGAATAGCACTGCTTAATTTAATGCCTACCAAAATTGTTACCGAAACGCAGTATTTGCGCTTGATGAGCAACTCACCCCTGCAAATAGAGATAACACTGCTTTACACTTGGACGCATAAGCCTGCGAATACTTCGGAAGAACACTTAAGCAGGTTCTACAGTTCATTTGATGAAGTGAAAGACCAAAAATTTGATGGTCTAATTATCACCGGTGCACCGGTCGAAAATCTAGAATTTGAAGATGTGGACTACTGGGATGAACTCAAACAGATCATGAAGTGGAGCCTTACCAACGTTTATTCAACCATACATGTCTGCTGGGGAGCCCAGGCTGGATTATATTATCATTACGGGATTCCGAAATATTCGCTTGACAGTAAAATGTTTGGGATATTCAACCATAAGATTATTAATCATAACAACAACAATAATTTTCTGCGGGGGTTTGACGAAGTATTCAATGCACCGCATTCCCGCCATACGGAAGTCCGGATCGAAGACATTGAAAAGCATCCGGAACTGGAAGTCCTGGCAACATCGGATGACGCTGGTGTCTATATGGTCGCCGGGAAGCATGGCCGACATCTTTTTGTTACCGGCCATCCCGAGTATGATGCGCTTACGCTGAAAACCGAGTATGATCGGGATGTGAATAAAGGCCTGGATATCGCGGTCCCCAATAATTACTTTCCTAATGATGATCCGAAGAGAATGCCTCAGGTCACCTGGAGAGGACATGCCAATTTACTGTTTTTAAATTGGCTGAACTACTATGTATACCAGCAGACGCCTTTCGACCTTGGACAATTGGCTGAGTCGGACTGAGTTCTAAGTTGCTAAGCCATCTGAGCCAGATTAAATTAACTTAACTGTTTTGTTAAGCTTAAATTTTGAAGCTTTAGATAGCATGCATATCTTTTTCTTTTTGGGGGCTTCCGGATTGTTTTATGTTTATATTGTAGAATGCAAAGATGGGACACTGTATACGGGTTGGACTGTGGACATAGAGAAGAGGCTGACAGCCCATAACAGGGGTAAGGGTGCAAAATATACCCGGTCACGGTTTCCTGTTGTCCTCAAATATCTGGAACAGGTGGCATCCAAACCGGAAGCATTTCAAAGGGAATACAGCATCAAACAATTGACCCGGGAACAAAAATGCCGCTTGATTGACCAACGCAAACTAGACGAAATGACCTGATGAAATGTCGGGTTATATTTTTTTATAAAGAATATTTTCTTTTCAGCGGTTCATAATAAAACAAAAATATTAAAACGGAGGTATTTGCGATGAAAGTCAATAAAATGCAAGGACCTAACACCGGAATCAGATGTGTGGTCAATACCTGTTATTATTATATGAATGGGGATCACTGCACAGCTGAAAAAATCGAAGTGCAGCCCCGGAATGCAGCCAACTCCGAACAGACCGACTGTGCGACCTTTATCAAAGAATAACAGGGAAAACGGAGGGGGATTTCTCCCTTCTTTTTCTCTTCTTGTTACTTTCGTTTCAATGATAATTATTCTCTCTTATTATTGATTTTCTGTTCTACTGAAGCGGTATACCGGTGTTCCGCTCATACCTTTGAATAAGAGGGTCAATGAGGACGGCAGAGATAAGACCCAGGTAAGCAGAGACAAAACCGAAACCCAAGAATGCAATGAACTGCTGCAAGTCAGGCTGAAGCGAATGGTAATATAAGAAAATAGCTAAACCGCACCAGAAGCCCTGGCAGAACGGGCAGCCAAACAGCTTGCGAAAAAAATAGCCTTTCTGCCTAAGGGCATCTCTGATCTTTTTAAATAAGACAAAGTCAAATAGAAAAAAACGAAGGCTTAAAGCCAGCAGAAGCTCAAAAACCATTATAGATCACCTAACTCTTTAAAATTTGTCCTTTCTATATTCCATATTATGGAAAAATAAAATATTGTGTGCCTGGTTAATAATGGCCAGGTTAAAAATCAAAAAGCCTGATGCAAGAATCATCCGGAAAGGGGATTTAGGATTCTCGCTCAGGCTTTTTCGTTATCAGATGTTCTGATTTGAGGATTAGATTCCGCTCATATTTTTTTGTTTTTCATAACGGGTGCGGGTGTTTTTGTCTAAAAATCTTTTGCGCAGGCGAACGTTGATGGGTGTAATTTCTACATATTCATCATCATTGATATATTCCAGGGCTTCTTCCAGACCGAGCAATTTTGCCGGTTCCAGTCTCAGGCTTTCATCGGCTCCGCTGGAGCGCATGTTGGTCAACTGCTTTTTGCGGGCAATGTTGATATCAATATCCTGTTCGCGGTTGCTTTGACCGACAATCATACCTTCATAGACTTTGGTTCCGGGATCAATAAACATTCTGCCGCGGTCCTGCAGCTGAAACAGTGCATAAGCGGTGGATTCTCCCGGATCTGAAGCGACCAGGACTCCCCGGTTGCGGCCTTGAATATCGCCCTTATACGGTTGATAGGAATGAAAGACATGAGCCATGATTCCTTCCCCGCGGGTTTCGGTAAGATAGTCCCCCCTGAAGCCGATCAATCCGCGTGCCGGAATCGAAAACTCCAGGCGTGTAACTCCACCGGACATGTTGACCATGTTCTGCATCTCAGCTTTACGGGTGCCAAGCATTTCAATCACGGTGCCGGTGCACGAATCAGGAATATCACAAGTCAGATGCTCAAATGGTTCGCATTTGACACCGTCAATCTCCTTCAGAATAACTTCCGGTTTCGAGACCATAAGTTCGAAGCCTTCTCTTCGCATATTTTCAATCAGGATGGACAGGTGCAGCTCTCCGCGTCCTGATACTTGAAAACAGTCCATGTTTTCAGTTTCTTCCACGCGGAGACTAACATTTGTTTCAATCTCTTTAAACAGTCTTTCCCTCAGCTTGCGGGAGGTGATATGTTTTCCTTCTGTTCCGGCAAAAGGACCGGTATTGACCATGAAAAGCATGGTCAGGGTAGGTTCGTCAATTTCAATCATCGGAAGAGGTTCCGGATTCAACGGATCAGCTATGGTTTCTCCGATATTGATATTGGGAATGCCGCTGATAGCTACGATGTCTCCGGCATTTGCTTCAAGTACATCAACCCGGCCTAAGTTCTGGAAGGTAAATACTTTACCGACTTTGACTTTCTCGATCGATCCGTCTCTTTTGATCACAGCGACTTGAGTATTAGCAGTCAGCTTGCCCCGGAAGACACGCCCGATAGCAATCTTGCCAAGGTAATCGTTATAGTCGAGTGTTGTTGCCAGCATTTGCAGCGGACTTTCAGGATCGCATTCCGGGGGCGGAATTTCTTTTAAGATCGTGTCAAATAATGGGATCAAGTCTTCAGCCATTTCTCCGGGCTCATAACCGGCATTTCCCTGACGGGCCGAAGTATACACAATTGGGAAATCAAGTTGTTCATCACTCGCACCGAGCTGCATAAACAGCTCCAGAACTTCATCAACAACTTCGTAGGGACGCGCTTCAGGCCGGTCGACTTTGTTAATGACGACGATGGGTTTCAAATCCAGTTCCAAAGCCTTACGAAGCACAAATTTGGTCTGAGGCATCGGGCCTTCAAACGCATCAACAACCAGAAGCACACCGTCGACCATTTTCAGGACGCGTTCGACTTCTCCACCAAAATCGGCATGTCCAGGGGTATCGACAATATTGATCTTGACACCCTGCCAGTTTACGGAAGTATTCTTAGCCAGAATGGTAATTCCGCGTTCCTTCTCCAGATCATTGGAGTCCATGACTCTTTCTTCGACTTGTTCATTGGAGCGAAACGCTCCGCTTTGTCTGAGCATGACATCGACGAGACTTGTCTTGCCATGATCGACGTGAGCAATAATTGCTAAATTTCTTAAATGGTCAGCGTACATTCAATTTCTCCTGTCGTAATCTAATTCTTTCTCCTTAACAAGTAAGAACATAAATAAGAATATTGGTATTTGCATATCGAAATCTTAAAGAAGTAATACTTGCCAATCGTCCTCATGTGAAGAGGACTTAACCTTTAACATTATAATACGTTTAAACTTTTTTTCAAATTAATTTATTTTTCCTAAATTTTATTTTATTTATTCTGTAATCAGGTTTTGTCCATATTTTATTGGAGCTGTTTCAACAGCATTCTGCAATCAGCATTTTATGGGCTAGGCTTGCTTAAATAGGCAGAGAAATATATAATTTCATGTGGACGAGTATAAAACACATCATGAAGGAGCAGACCCGATGAGGAAATCCAGACGATACTATCGCAGACGAAACAAGACACCGTTGCTCGCCATCTTAATCATCGTATTTGCCTTAGCAGTCGTAACGGGATCCAAAATAGCTTCCGGCAATGCACTCGATCATTCTCAGACAGATTCAAGCTACGGTGCCCAAACGGCTGATCATTCCAGTGAAGCAGCGGACACTGCGCGTCTCACCCGGCAGGCTGACGTTGCTGCCGGTATGAAAATCGATGAATACAAAGGTGTGGCAGTCTATTCCAATGGCGCGGATTATATGTCCAGTCACGGCTTAAGTTATAGTAAAGATGGTTATTATTACGGCTACAAGTGGCAGTGCGTAGAATTTGTAAAACGATTCTATTATGAAATCTATCATCATGAGATGCCTGACGGCGCTGGAAACGCCAAATATTTCTTTAATCCGATGCTGGCACAGGGCAAACTGAATGAACAGAGAGGCCTTGTTCAGTACGTTAACGGAGGGAATGAAAAACCCCGGGAAGGAGACCTGCTGGTCTTCAATGAGGGGTCTTACGGTCACGTTGCAATTATCTGCGGAGTGGCTGACGAATGGATTGAAGTCATTCAGCAGAACTCAGAGGTTCCCAGGGAAAAATACAGTCTTGTTTACAAAGATGGTACCTATACGATATCCGGAGACAGAGATCCGGCCGGATGGCTCAGAGCTAGCAGCAGTTAAACCTGGCCATAACAGCAAGATTTAAGAAATTGAGAAACCAGAAAAATATTAAGGCTGAAAATATTAAGGCTGAGCCGAGATGGAGAATTTCGACTCAGTCATTTTAGTATATCGTTTTCTTTTTATTAGCTGAAAATAATTCTACGATAATTGGAAACAATAATGGTAAACCTGTAGAGAATAGAACATTATCGGCATAGTGTAAAGGAGTATCCAGAATGAGAATTCCCAATCATATTGGGGTTATCCCAGATGGCAACCGGCGATGGGCAGACAACAATGGATTACCAAAGGAGATGGGCTACCGGGAAGGTCTGGACCCAGGACTTAAACTTCTGAAATTATGCAGGGGCGCCGGCGTCAAAGAACTGACCTATTATGGTTTTACAGTGGATAATACCAAAAGACCAGCTACTCAGAAGAAAGCTTTTGTGCAGGCCTGCATTGATGCAATTGGTATGATTGCGAGCGAGGACGTGTCCTTGTTAGTGATTGGCGATACAGAATCTAAGATGTTCCCCAAAGCGCTGCTGCCATATACGCGTCGGACAAAAGTCGGCAAAGGCGGCATTAGAGTGAATTTTCTCGTCAATTACGGCTGGGAATGGGATCTGGGAAATCTTCGTACTGCCGAAAAGAATAAGAGAAAGGTTATTAAAGAGTTAAAATCAAATGATATTTCCAGAGTTGATTTGCTGATCCGCTGGGGAGGAAGACGCCGACTCAGCGGTTTCCTGCCTGCACAAAGTGTTTATGCGGATTTCTATGTACTCGATGATTACTGGCCTGATTTTAAGGAAGAGCATTTCTATGATGCTCTGAAGTGGTATAATACGCAGGATATTACTTTAGGCGGTTAGAAAAAGAATGGGAGCGGAGAATGAACAGTCTCGGTGAATAAAGGTATTAACAAAGGTATTGACAAAGAAGTAATTGGACTGATATAGTGAATAGAAATATATGAAAAGATGATGACAGGGAATAATAAGTCCGGAGTATTTGTGCAGAGAGCCGCAGGCTGGTGAAAAGCGGTCAAGACGAAAGACTGAACTCCCCCTTGAGTTGCCGGCTGAAACCATTCAGGCAGTAGGACCGGACGGAGTCTTCCACCGTTAAAAGGAAGGGGATATCGGAAGATGGGTTAACTGTTTTCCCGCATCCTGTAGAGTGAACGGCATGTGCCGTTAACATGAGTGGTACCGCGAATTGGCCTTCGTCTCATTAATTGAGACGAGGGCTTTTTGACGTCCAAGGATGGACGAATGACGCGATTCAACGAATGGCAGGGAGCGACAAACTATAATGAGGAGGTATTAGAATGCGCAGATTATATTTGTTTGACACCACGTTAAGGGATGGTGAACAATCTCTCGGGATCACATTAAATGTCCGGGAAAAACTAGAGATTGCCAAGCAGCTGGCTACACTCGGCGTAGACATTTTGGAGGCGGGCTTTCCGGCTTCATCTCCCGGAGACTTCGAATCTGTGAAAATCATTGGCAGGGAAGTTAAGGGAATCACAGTGTGTGGACTGACCCGTTGTGTGAAAAAAGATATTGACCTTTGTGCCGAGGCCCTCAAAGAAGCTGAGAACCCTAGAATTCATACCGGAATCGCCGTTTCCCCGATTCATATGGAGAAAAAACTCAGGCTAAAACCGGAACAGGTGATTCAAAAGGCTGAAGAAGCTGTCAGACATGCCAAAAAATATCTCAACGATGTCGAGTTTTATGCTGAAGACGCTTTTCGAAGTGATTATGATTTTCTGGCTAAAATATTTGAGCGCGTGATCGCGGCCGGAGCAACCGTCGTAAATATTCCGGATACTGTTGGATACGCGACTCCGTGGGAATTCGGCGAACTGGTCTCCTATATCAAAACGAATGTCCCTAATATTGATCGGGTGAAAATAAGTGTCCATTGTCATAATGATCTTGGAATGGCCACAGCAAACACCCTAGCCGGGATTATGGCCGGGGCCGATCAGGTGGAAGGCACTATCAACGGGATAGGGGAAAGAGCCGGCAATACCGCTTTGGAAGAAGTCATTATGGCGATGTATACCCAGAAAGACCGCTACGGCATCGATTTGGCTGTTAACACCCGGGAAATTGCCGCGACTAGCAGACTGGTTTCCTCGATCACAGGGGTGCCTGTGCCGAGCCATAAAGCAATCGTTGGCACGAATGCATTTATGCACGCTTCCGGCATTCATCAAGACGGCATCCTGAAAGAGAAACAGACCTATGAGATTATTGATCCGGAGACGATCGGAGTGCCAAGAAATCAGATCGTCCTGAGCGCCAGATCAGGAAGGCATGCTCTCAAACACAGGCTGGAGGAAATCGGATATAAGCTGGAAGATAGCCAGATGAATACCCTTTACGAAGAATTTCTATTGCTGGCCGATAAGAAGCAGGAAATCTACGATGAAGATTTGCATATTTTGATGGGAACGGGTATACCTGAGCAAAACAGGATCAAGGTCAAGAATATATCCGTAGCTACATCAGGGAAACAGTCGGCCACCGCTGCGGTTACCCTGGAAATACAGGGGACAGAGATAACTGATGCCGCAATTGGAAACGGTCCTGTCGATGCTGTGTTTAAAGCAATCGATCGCATTATCGGTAAAGAAGTCCGGCTCGAGGATTACAGTATTAAATCTGTGAGCCGCGGCAAGGAGGCGCTTGGGAATGCAACGGTTAAAATTTTTGCCGATGGAAATTATTATGTCGGTAAGGGGGTCAGTACCGACGTCATCGATGCCAGCGCCCATGCTTATGCCGATGCAGTCTCCAAACTTAGCTGACAGACAAGAAAAGATGCCGTTATTGGCATCTTTTCTTTTAGAAAACATTTCTCCCGGAGAAAATCTCCTGCATCTCATGTTTAATTCTTTGTTTAATCCTTCTCCGTTTACTGGAGGATATCTCTTCTTTTTCAGCTCCGAACAGATAATGATCAAGATCAAACTCTCTTAAAAGCATCTTGGTGTGAAAAATATTATCCTGATAGACATTAACATCGATCAGCTGATATCGGTTTCTGGTTTCTTCCGAAATAAAATTCTGAATGGAATTAATCTTATGATCAATAAAATATTTTCTACCGTTAACATCTCGGGTAAAGCCCCGGACACGGTAATCGATAATCGCAATATCCGGCTCAAAGCTTGTAATCAAGTAGTTCAAAGCCTTTAGCGGCGAAATCTGGCCGCAGGTGGAGACGTCAATATCGGCCCGGAACGTACTAATCCCCTTGTCAGGGTGGTTTTCCGGATACGTATGCACCGTAATATGACTTTTATCCAGATGACCGACCAATGACTGCGAATCAGGACCCGGGGCTTCGTTTTCAAGAATTTCCATCGGTTCACGGATCATAATCTGATTTTCAGCAACCAGCATAGTGACACTGGCACCCTGAGGATCGTAATCCTGATTGGCGATATTCAGAATATTGGCTTCAATGATCTCAGCGACAGAAGTCAGAATTTTAACCAGCCTGTCGGCATTGTATTCTTCATCAATGTACTCAATGTATTTCTTATGTTGATCCTGCGATAAAGCATAGCAGATATCATAGAAATTAAAACTCAACGTTTTCGTCAGGTTGTTAAAACCATATAATTTTAGTTTCTTATTGATAGGTTTTATGTTCATTCACTGCACCTGTACCAAATATTATTTTTTAAGCCTTTTTCTTTCAAGTTACTACTTTATTATACATATTTTTTAGCTTTTTCTATAGACAGTTCAAATATTTTTAAAACAAAAATTTTTTAAACAAATTCTTTTAAAAACAAGACGAAAATGGTGATAATATTCTTTGTAAGATTAACAAGATATAGGTTATAATTTATTAAGAAAAAACAAAGTTTGTGAGTTGAAAAAAATGCGCATAGGCTTCTTTGACTCCGGCGTCGGCGGAATCACCGTACTGCATGAAGCGATCAAGCAGCTGCCCCGGGAGGATTTTCTTTATTACGCGGATATTGATCATGTGCCTTATGGGACCAAAAGCAAGGAAGAAGTCCTTAAACTGGTTTTGGATGCTGTTGATTTCATGGCTGCTGAAGGGATAAAAGTTCTGGTAGTTGCCTGCAATACGGCGACGAGTATTGCCATCAATGAGCTTCGCCAAAGGTATGATTTTCCAATCCTTGGCATGGAACCGGCAGTAAAACCAGCTGTGGAAAATAATGGTTCCAAGAGAATCCTGGTCATGGCCACCCCGCTCACACTTCGCGAAGAAAAGTATCAAAATCTGGTCACCAGACTGGATCAGGACCATCTTGTGGATGGCAAAGCATTTCCGGAGCTTGTTGAATATGCTGAAAATTTTTATTTTGACAAAGATGAAATCCTGAAATACCTGAACCGCAAACTTGGCACTCATAATTTGACCGAGTATGGTACTGTCGTTTTAGGATGCACACACTTTCCATATTTTAAGCGGATTCTGCAGGAACTGTTTCCTGCTGATACGCACATTATTGATGGAAGTACCGGAACCGTCAATTATCTGAAAAAAATCCTGACTGAAAGAAAACTTTTTGCTGAGGACGGTCATGGTGAGGTCGCTTTCTATTCTTCAGGCCGAAAAGAGCTGCCGGAATCTCGTTATGCCCGGTATCTCCTGCTGCTAGATCAAAATCAATAAAGCCGCTAAGACGGCTTTATTTTTTTGGCGAATATTTCATGACTTCCAAATCTTCGATGGTTATTAATCCTTCGTTGACGACCTCGTCCAAAAAAAGCAGAAAGTCCTGCAGATATTCGGCGCTGTCTATCACTTCAATAACAATCGGAAGGTCATTGGAAAGGTCCAGTATTCTCGACGTTTTTATTCTCGTATTGGCGCCGAATCCTTCAATTCCCCTGAAGACAGTCGCACCAGCCAGGCCCAGCTCTTTGGCCTTTAAGACAATTGTGTGATAAAGGGATACTCCTTTATATTTACTGGCTTCTCCAATGTAGATGCGGATGCGTCTTGCCTGACCGGATATCTTTACCATTAGGATCCCTTCCTTTATTTTAATAATAGCTGAGTCAGGCTCATTCCGAGCCAGACTGCAATCAGTCCGACAATCATGCTTCCCAGACCGTTCAGCACAGCTACAATAATTTCTCCGCTCTTAATAAGATTCAGGGTTTCAAGGCTCAGCGTAGAAAAGGTTGTAAACGCGCCCAGAAAACCCACAGATATAAATAAACGGGTATTCGGGCTGGTCACCAGGTTTTCAACTCCTAGTACGTAGACAATACCCAGAACAAAACACCCCAGCATATTGACGACGAAGGTCCCCCAGGGAAAAGTATAAAAATATTTTTGATAAATCCAGGTGGAAAGTACATAGCGGGTAATAGCTCCAAGTGCGCCGCCTAAACCGATCACCAGATAGACGGAATAATTCAAAAGAAGATCAGCCTCCTGCAAAGTTAAATACTCCCTGAAAAAAGAGTTATTTAAGTATATCATTTCATTCCAGCATATTTCAATAAAAAGCTCAATACTTGAATAGGAACATGCGAATTGACATTTTGAGCAATAAGCGTTATATTCATAATATGAATTCGATAATCATTATCATTATCAACTATTGTTATGACATTTGAACAAAATATCAAATTTTTTAAATTTATAAGGAGATTGCAATGGACGCTACCTTTCTTACAATGGACAAGATACCCGTAAACTCGAATGCCAGAATTGTCAATATTCACATGGATGCCGTATTAAGAAAAAAACTGACAGATATGGGCCTGGTCAAAGGGACAGAATTTAAAGTTGACGGCCAAGCTCCGTTGGGGGACCCTATGAAGATTAATCTGAGAGGATATCATCTGGCTATCCGTAAAAGCGACGCCAGGAAAATTCAGGTTGAGAAGATTTGAAACAGATAATAGCAATCTGCCTCCCTACTTTTGGCCATTAAATGATAATCATAACCACTATCACATATAGTCTTTAATTATGAATGATAAAAACCGCAAATTATACCTTGTTAAAACAGTAATAGACAGCAATAAATATTGAAACGTATATTGTACGAAATTCTTAATCGCAAGTGTTTCAGGGGAAGGATAAACAGATGGAAAAGAATTTTACGATAGCTCTCGTTGGAAACCCAAACTGCGGAAAAACAAGCATTTTTAATGCGTTGACAGGCTTGAGGCAGCATGTTGGCAATTGGCCGGGAGTAACCGTTGAGAAAAAAGAAGGTACGGTCAGTTTCAACGGGAATGAGACCAGCGTAATTGACTTACCCGGGACGTATAGTCTTTCCGCCAGTTCGGAAGATGAAATGGTTGCGGTAAACTATATTTTGCAGGAAAAACCCGATGTTGTTGTGAACGTGATTGACTCAGCAAATCTGGAGAGGAATCTTTATTTCACGTTACAGTTGATTGAGATGGATACGAATGTAATCATTGCATTAAATATGACAGATGAAGCAGTGAAAAAGAATATTTTCATCAATACAGCGAAACTTGGAGATGTTCTTGGCGTACCGGTTGTCACTACAGTGGCAACGAAGAACAAAGGGATTAAGGAGCTGCTGGAGACTTCAGCGGCAATGAAAGTAAAACCAGGCCGGCCCGTCCAGCCAGACTATTGGCAAACGATAAACCGGGAATGCGGAGCTTTGGCTGAGGCCCTGGTCGAAGAAGGTATTGCTGGTAAAGAATCGGCGAACTTGGTGGCTGTCAGGCTGCTGGAGGATGAGGCGTTTGCTCGAACGCAAATAGCAGGTTGTCCTACCCTGGAAAAACTGGCTGACAAGGAAAAGGACAGGATAACCAGCCATTTTGGTCTTGAGCCCGGAATCTATCTGGCAGACCAGCGTTATATCTTTATCGGCCAAATCATTAAGGATTGTGTTCGTAGGGAAATGCCTCCGCAAAGAGATCTGACAGAAATGATTGACAGGGTCGTAACAAATAAATGGATCGGGATTCCTTTGTTCTTTGTAATTATGTTTTTGCTGTATCAGATCACAATAGGTCTCGGCAATAATGTTCTTGGGGGCTATGTGGACAGCGCCTTCGGGATCCTGGGGCGGTATGTTTCCGGCTTGCTGGTAAATGCTCCGGTCCTGGCCCAGTCCTTTGTCAGCGATGCTCTGATCGGCGGGTTGGGTTCTGTACTCGTATTTGTCCCGATGATGTTTACCATGTATTTCTTGATTTCTTTTCTTGAAGACAGCGGCTATATGGCCAGGGCAGCCTATGTCATGGACCGGATGATGAATGCTGTCGGGCTGCACGGGAAAACAGCCGTTGCAATGATTGTCGGCAGCGGCTGCAATGTGGCCGGAATCATGTCCACCCGAACCTTGGACAGCCGGAAAGACCGTATGATTGGCATTTTAATCAGTCCGTTTATTTCCTGCAGTGCTAGGCTTCCAGTCTATGCGCTGTTTGCCGGGGCATTCTTCAGGGGCAAAACGATAGGCATCATACCGTTGGCAGGATTGGTCATTTTTTCACTGTACCTTTTAGGAATCATGGTTGCTGTTGCCGCGGGAAAAATCCTGAGTGAAACACTGTTCAAGCAGGAAAAATCCTACTTTGTTATGGAACTCCCGCCTTATCGTCTGCCGACGCTGAAGAGCCTGATACGGCATATGTGGGAAAAAACGGAGTCGTTTGTCAGAAAAGCAGGGACTGTGATCCTCGGGATCGTCGTTCTGATCTGGATACTTTCTGTTTTCCCAGTCGGCGTTGAACCAGGCAGTACCGAAAGTCTCCTTGGAAAATTAGGCGCAGTCATCGCACCTGTATTATCCCCGGCTGGTTTTGGCAGCTGGCAGGCCTCTGTAGCACTTCTTGTCGGGATTGGTGCCAAGGAAGCAATCATTGCGACGTTCGGGTTGGTTTACGGGACAGGCGAGGGAATGCTCGGAGCAGTCTTAGCACAGCATTTTACGCCGCTCTCCGCCTATGCCTTTATGGTAATGACCCTACTTTATTCACCCTGTGCATCGACAATCGGAATAATTAAAAAGGAGACCAATTCTGTTACATGGACACTGTTTTCTGTTCTCTACTCACTGATCATTGGCTGGATCGCAGCGGTGCTGATCTTTCAGCTCGGTTCGTTGTTCACCTGAAACGAAGAATAGGCAGGAGGTATTGTGATGCTGATCAATTTGTTAACAGAAATTGCCGATAAACAAGCAAACTCCTTTTCTTCGCTGGCAAAAAAATTAGACCTCGATCCAGAGATGATCAAACAAATGCTGAATGACCTGCAAAGACTTGGATACCTGACTGCGGATAATGCAGCCTGCGTCAATGAACCATGTAAGGGGTGCGGGGGCTGCTGCAGCAAAGGAAACGGAGAAGCGGGAGCAATCTTGTGGACGCTCACGGCAAAGGGGAGGGGACTTTTGGAATCCACGAACCGGTAAAGGGTATATGACGCAACACTAAGTTAAAAAAAAACCGTTAAAAAGATACTGTCAACAGTATAAAACGATTAACAGTATCTTACAGATTTTAAGTTGCGCTTGTTTAGGGGTTCGCCCTACAGTCGGAAATATGAAAAAACCATTCATCTACTATTATCTGTTATTTATTGCTGTCGAGATTCATTATGCCGTTAATGTCGACCACTTCCATTCCTGACGGCAGGTCGAAAGTCCCAGCGG